>RCUP01000064.1_pt1 | contig 125760 bp, 104 predicted proteins | sample 2166341 | NCBI WGS metagenome assembly RCUP01 (sample SAMN09932325, study PRJNA488358) | compost metagenome | isolation source: compost soil in succinonitrile-enriched | place: Germany: Experimental Botanical Garden | reverse complement strand
GCATGAAGCGCCGCGTGCTCGTGGCGCAGGCGCTGGTGCACAAGCCGCCCGTCATCGTGCTCGATGAGCCGACGGCCGGCGTCGACGTGGAACTGCGCCAGACCCTGTGGAAGTTCATCTCGCGCCTGAACCGCGAAGGCGGCCACACGGTTGTCTTGACCACCCATTACCTGGAAGAGGCGCAAGCCATGTGCCAGCGCGTGGCCATGCTGAAAACCGGCAAGGTAGTGGCGCTCGACACCATGTCGGCCCTGATCCGCCGCATCGCCGGCTCGCAGCTGCAGGTGCACCTCAAAAACGGCAGCCTGCCGGACGACCTGCGGCACCTGGTGCTGCATGCGGAAGAGCAGCAGGCGCCGAACAAGTTCAGCCTGCGCGTCAACGAATACAGCGAAGTCGAGAAAATCCTCGCCCGCCTGCGCGTAGCGGGTGCCGAGATCGATGAAATGCAATTGCAACAAGCCGACCTGGAAGATATCTTCTTGCAGATCATGGATAAAGGTACCGTATGATTTCGACAGGATTTCGCACCCTCGTCTACAAAGAGACGCTGCGCTTCTGGAAAGTGGCGACGCAAACCGTGGCCGCGCCCGTGCTCACGTCGATGCTGTACCTGCTGGTATTCGGCCATGTGCTCGACGGCCGCGTGGAGCCGAGCCCCGGCGTCAGCTACACGGCCTTTCTGATTCCCGGCCTGGTGATGATGAGCGTGCTGCAAAACGCGTTCGCCAATTCCTCGTCCTCGCTGATCCAGTCGAAGATCACGGGCAACCTGGTGTTCGTGCTGCTCACTCCCCTGTCGCACTGGGAAATCTTCTCGGCGTATGTGCTCGCTTCCGTCGCGCGCGGCCTGGCCGTGGGCTTTGGCGTGTTCGCCATCACCTGCTGGTTCGCCGACCTGTCGTTTGTTGCGCCGCTGTGGATCGTCGTCTTCGCCTTCCTCGGCGCCGCCATGCTGGGCACCATGGGCCTGATCGCCGGCATCTGGGCAGAGAAATTCGACCAGCTGGCCGCCTTCCAGAACTTCCTGATCATGCCGGCCACTTTCCTGTCGGGCGTGTTCTATTCGATCCACTCGCTGCCCGCCTTCTGGCAGACGGTATCGCATTTGAACCCCTTCTTCTACATGATCGACGGCTTCCGCTACGGCTTCTTCGGCGTGTCCGACGTCAGCCCATGGCTCAGTCTTTCCATCGTCGCCGGCTTCCTCGTGATCCTGGCGCTGGCGTCGATCCGTCTGCTGAAAAGCGGCTACCGACTGCGACACTAATTGCGCCGTTGATTGCGGCACATCACATCACTACACTATTCAATATCAAGGACTTATCGTGACCACCACTCCAGAACTGATCCACGGCTATCTGTCGGCCGGCCTCGAATGCACGCACCTCGAAGTGGAGGGCGATGGCCAGCACTTCCAGGCCGTGATCGTCTCGCCCGCGTTTGCCGGCAAGCGTCTGATCCAGCGCCACCAGATCGTCTACGCGGCGCTGGGCGACCGCATGCGCGAGGAAATCCACGCGCTGTCGATGAAAACCCTGACACCTGAAGAATTCCAAGGATAAGCACATGGACAAGCTCCTCATCAACGGCGGCAACCGCCTGAACGGCGACATCGCCATCTCCGGCGCGAAAAACGCCGCCCTGCCCATCCTGTGCGCCGGCCTGCTGACCGCGGGCGACCTGGACCTGACGAACGTGCCGCATCTGCACGACGTGGCCACCATGCTGAAACTGCTGGGCCAGACGGGCTTGAAAGTGCGGCAGGACGGCGACCGCGTCGTGCTCAACGGCAGCGCCATCGACACCCTGGAAGCACCGTATGAACTGGTGAAAACCATGCGCGCCTCGATCCTCGTGCTGGGCCCCATGCTGGCGCGCTTCGGCGAAGCCAAGGTCTCGCTGCCGGGCGGCTGCGCCATCGGCTCGCGCCCTGTCGACCAGCACATCAAGGGGCTGGAGGCGCTGGGCGCCGAGATCCGCATCGAAGCGGGCTACATCTACGCCAAGTGCGCCAAGCTGAAAGGCGCGCGCATCGTCACCGACATGATCACCGTCACCGGCACCGAGAATTTGCTGATGGCCGCGACCCTGGCCGAAGGCGAGACCATCCTGGAAAACGCCGCCTGCGAACCGGAAGTGACCGACCTGGCCCACCTGCTGGTGGCCATGGGCGCGAAGATCGACGGCATCGGCACCAGCCGCCTGGTGATCCAGGGCGTGGACGCCCTGCACGGCGCCTCGCACGCGGTGATCGCCGACCGTATCGAAACGGGCACCTTCCTGTGCGCCGTGGCGGCCACCGGCGGCGATATCACCCTGCGCAACGTGCGCACCGACATCCTCGACTCTGCGCTCGACAAGCTGCGCGCCATGGGCCTGACGATGACCTTCGGCGCCGACTGGATCCGCGCCGAGATGTCGGCCCGCCCGAATCCCGTCAGCTTCCGCACGACGGAATACCCGGGCTTCCCGACCGACATGCAGGCGCAGTTCATGGCCGTCAACACGATCGCGAATGGCGCCAGCCGCGTCACCGAGACGATCTTCGAGAACCGCTTCATGCACGTGCAGGAAATGAACCGCCTGGGCGCCGACATCACCATCGAGGGCAACACGGCCATCATCGCCGGCGTCAAGCAGCTGCGCGGCGCGCCCGTGATGGCGACCGACCTGCGCGCTTCGGCGTCGCTGGTGATCGCGGCCCTGGCCGCCGATGGCGAAACGCTGATCGACCGCATCTATCACCTCGACCGCGGCTACGACCGCATGGAAGTGAAGCTGTCGGCCGTCGGCGCGAATATCGTACGCATCAAATAACAAGGAACGAGCATGAACGGATCGAACAACGGTGACAGCTCCCAGCTGATTCTGGCGCTGTCGAAAGGCCGCATTTTTGAGGACACCATGCCGCTGCTGGAAGCGGCCGGCATCAAGGTGCTGGAAAACCCGGAGACCTCGCGCAAGCTGATTTTGGCCACCAACGATCCGAACGTGCGCGTCATCATCGTGCGCGCCAGCGACGTGCCGACCTACGTGCAGTACGGCGCGGCCGACTTCGGCGTGGCGGGCAAGGATGTCCTGCTCGAGCATGGCGGCGAAGGCCTGTACCAGCCGATCGACCTGAATATCGCTTCTTGCCGCATGTCGGTGGCGGTGCAGGCCGGTTTCGACTACGAAAAGGCCGTGCACCAGGGCGCGCGATTGCGCGTGGCCACCAAGTTCGTGCACACGGCGCGCGAGCACTTCGCCGCCAAGGGCGTGCACGTCGACCTGATCAAGCTGTATGGCTCGATGGAGCTGGCGCCTTTGGTCGGCCTGTCCGACGCCATCGTCGATCTGGTCAGCACGGGCAGCACCCTGCGCGCGAACAACCTCGTCGAGGTCGAGCACATCATGGAAATTTCGTCGCGCCTGGTGGTCAACCAGGCCGCGCTCAAGCTCAAGCGCGAGCGCTTGCAGCCGATTATCGAGGCGTTTGAACGCGCTTCGCAAGCCTAGACACCCTCAGTAGCAGAAAGCCGATTATGCCGATACAGATACGCAAGCTCGATTCAAGCCAGGATGGTTTCCAACAATCGCTCGACACCTTGCTGGCGTTCGAGGCGGGCACCGATGCAGCGATTGAAACGTCGGTCGCAAAAATCCTGGCCGACGTGAAAACGCGCGGCGATGCCGCCGTACTGGAATACACGAACCGTTTCGACCGCATCCCGCATGGCGGCGCGGCGGAAATGGCGGCCTTCGATATTTCGCAAGCCGAATTGCAGGCGGCCTTGAACGGCTTGCCATCGGCCCAGCGCGAGGCGCTGCAGATTGCCGCCCAGCGCATCCGCGCCTTCCACGAACGCCAGCGCGAGGAATTGCGCGGTTTTACCTACACCGAGCCCGATGGCACGGTGCTGGGACAGAAGATCACGCCGCTGGACCGGGTCGGCATCTACGTCCCGGGCGGCAAGGCCGCGTATCCGTCGTCCGTGCTGATGAACGCCATTCCCGCGCACGTGGCGGGCGTGGGCGAAATCATCATGGTGGTACCGACGCCCGATGGCGTGAAAAACCAGATGGTGCTGGCCGCCGCCGCGATCGCGGGCGTGACGCGCGTGATCACGATCGGCGGCGCGCAAGCCGTCGGCGCGCTGGCGTATGGAACACAGAGCATCACCGCCGTCGATAAAATCGTCGGCCCCGGCAACGCCTACGTGGCCGCCGCCAAGCGCCGCGTGTTCGGCATCGTCGGCATCGACATGATCGCGGGGCCTTCCGAAATCCTCGTGCTGTGCGATGGCACGACGGACCCGGACTGGGTCGCGATGGACCTGTTTTCGCAGGCCGAGCACGACGAACTGGCGCAGGCGATTCTGCTGTGCCCGGATGCGGACTACATCGCGAAAGTCGAAGAGAGCATCGCCAAGCTGCTGCCGACGATGCCGCGCCAGGCCACCATCAGCACCTCGCTGGCCGACCGCGGCGCCCTGATCAAAGTGCGCAGCATGGAAGAGGCGTGCGAGATCGCCAATGCCATCGCGGCCGAGCACCTGGAAATCTCGGCGGAAAACCCGCAGCAGTGGGCCGAGCAGATCCGCCACGCGGGCGCCATGTTCCTCGGCCGCTTCTCGTCCGAATCGCTGGGCGACTATTGCTGCGGTCCCAATCACGTGCTGCCGACGTCGCGCACGGCGCGCTTTTCGTCGCCGCTGGGCGTGTACGACTTCCAGAAGCGCTCGTCCATCATTCATGTCAGTGAAGCGGGCGCGCAAACCCTGGGCCGTGTCGCCGCCACGCTGGCGTACGGCGAAGGCTTGCAGGCGCACGCGCGCAGCGCCGAACTGCGCCTGAAGCCGCAGCCATGACGAAGTTGGCGGAGCAGCCGGACTGGGTCAACCGGGTCTATTGCGAAGATGCGCTGGCGGGGCTGGCGCGCATTCCCGATGGCTCGGTAGACCTGATCCTGACGGATCCGCCGTACAACCTGGGCAAGGATTACGGCAATGCCTCGGACCAGCAGTCGGTGGCCGACTACCTGCGCTGGACGGAACAGTGGATCGATGCGGCGCTGCCCAAGCTGAAAGCCAACGGCAGCCTGTATATCTTCCTCACCTGGCGCTATTCGCCGGAAATCTTCGTCATGCTGAAGCAGCGCATGGCGATGATGAATGAAATCATCTGGGACCGCCGCGTGCCGTCCATGGGCGGCAGCGTGCGCAGCTTTTCATCGGTGCACGACACCATCGGCTTCTTCGTCAAGCGCAAGGATTACTACTTCGACCTTGACGCGGTGCGCATCGCCTACGACGCGGCCACCAAGAAAGCCCGTTCGCGCTCGATCTTCATCGGCGCCAAATGGCTGGAGGTGGGCTACAACCCTAAAGACTTGTGGAGCGTATCGCGCCTGCACAAGGAACACCCGGAACGGGCCGACCACCCGACGCAAAAGCCGCTCGAAATCATCGAGCGCATGGTCAAGGCGTCGTGCCCGCCCGGCGGCGTGGTGCTCGACCTGTTCATGGGCAGCGGTACCACGGCCCTGGCGGCCAAGCGCTGCGGGCGCGATTTTGTCGGCTTTGAATTGAACCCCGACTACTGCGCCATCATCGAACAGCGATTGGCGGCGTTGACGCAGGAGCTGGCCGAACCGGCCACATTGGCCGCGCCGAAAGCCGTCAAGGCGGCAGCGAAAAAGCCGGCGGCTGCCAGGAAGCCGGCCGCCGTGAAGAAACCGCCCGCCGTGAAAAAAGCGCCGGCCCGCAAGGCGCGTAGCGCCGCCGTGCCGGAAGACGTCGTCATTTAGTCTCCACTAATTTCATCAGGAGTGTTTGCAGCATGTCTTTCCTCGATCAGTTAATCAGCAACACCGTGCGCGCCGATGTGCGGGCCGTCAAAAGCTACCAGGTAGCCGATGCCAGCGGTTACATCAAACTCGATGCGATGGAAAACCCGTATCCGCTGCCGCCGCATCTGCGCGAGGAACTGGGCGCGCGCCTGGCTGGCGTGGCGCTGAACCGCTATCCGCCGTCGTATGCCAGCCTGCAGGCGGCCATCTGCGCCAAACTGGGCGTGCCCGCCGGCTACGACGTCATGCTGGGCAACGGCTCCGATGAACTCATTTCCATCCTGGCCATGGCGTGCGCGCATCAGGAGCCGGGCAAGCGCGCCGTGCTGCTGGCGCCCGTTCCCGCCTTCGTCATGTATGCACGCTCGGCACAGTTTGCCGGCATGGATTTCGTCGGCGTGCCTTTGCAGGCCGACTTCAGCCTGGACATGCCGGCCATGCTGGCGGCCATCGAAGAGCACCGCCCGGCGCTGGTCTTCCTCGCCTACCCGAACAACCCGACGGGCAACCTGTTTGCCAGCGCCGACATCGAACGCATCCTCGCCGCGCTCGGTGACACGGGCATCGCCGTCGTCGACGAGGCCTACGAGCCGTTCGCGCAGCACAGCTTCATGGGCCGTTTGCCCGAGTTCGAGAACCTGGTGGTGATGCGCACCGTGTCGAAACTGGGCCTGGCCGGCATTCGCCTCGGCTACATGTCGGCCGCGCCGGCCCTGCTGGCGCAATTCGAGAAAGTGCGCCCGCCGTACAATGTGAACGTGCTGACGCAGGCAGCGGCCGAATTCGCGCTCGATCACCTCGACGTGTTGAATGCCCAGGCGGCCTTGCTCAACAGCGCACGCGATGCGCTGGCGCTGCGCCTGGCGCAGCTGCCCGGCGTGACGGTATTTCCCTCGAAGGCAAATTTTCTTCTGATTCGTGTGGCTGATTCCGACGATGTTTGCGCAAAACTGCTTGCCCGCCGGGTTTTAATTAAAAATATGAGTAAAATGCATGCTGCGCTGGCCAATTGCCTGCGCATCAGCGTCAGCACCCCGGAAGAGAATTCCCTTTTTTACGATGCCTTCAAGGCATCCCTCGTTTAGCCTACCGCCAGAGCCTCCCATGAACCGCACCGCAGAAATCACGCGCAATACCAATGAGACGCAAGTTCGCGTCGCCCTCAACCTCGACGGCACCGGCCAGCAAAAGCTGAACACTGGCGTGCCCTTCCTCGACCATATGCTGGACCAGATCGCCCGCCACGGCTTGATCGACCTCGATATCGAAGCGACGGGCGACGTGCATATCGACAATCACCATACGGTGGAAGACGTGGGCATCACCTTGGGCATGGCTGTGGCCAAGGCCATCGGCGACAAGAAGGGCATCCGCCGCTACGGTCATGCGTACGTGCCGCTGGACGAGGCGCTGTCGCGCGTGGTGCTCGATTTCTCGGGCCGTCCTGGCATCGAATACCACATTCCGTTTACGCGCGCCATGATCGCCGGCTTCGACGTCGACCTGACCCTGGAATTTTTCCGCGGCTTCGTCAACCATGCGGGTGTGACCTTGCATATCGATAACCTGCGCGGCACGAATGCCCACCATCAATGCGAAACCGTGTTCAAGGCCTTTGGCCGCGCGCTGCGCATGGCTGCCGAGCTCGACGAGCGCGCGGCCGGCATCATTCCATCGACCAAGGGCAGCCTGTAAGCGCCCGCGAACCACTGTAGATTCCGAGATCAAACATGAATAAAATTGTGGTGGTGGATTACGGCATGGGCAATTTGCGCTCGGTGGCGCAAGCGCTGCGCGCCGTGGCGCCCGAAGCCGACGTGCGCATTTCCGGATTGGCGCAAGACATCGACAGCGCCGACCGCATCGTCTTGCCGGGCCAGGGCGCCATGCCCGACTGCATGCGCAGCCTGCGCGAATCGGGCGTGCTCGAAGCGCTGCTGCGCGCCGCCGACAGCAAGCCCGTGCTGGGCGTGTGCATCGGCGAGCAGATGCTGTTTGACGGCAGTGAAGAGGGCGATGCGGACGGTCTGGGCTTGCTGCCCGGCAAAGTCGTGCGTTTCCAGCTCGACGGCCAGGTGCAGGAAGACGGCTCGCGCTTCAAGGTGCCGCAAATGGGCTGGAACCAAGTGCGGCAAACGGCGTCCCATGTCATGTGGGATGGTATCGCCGACAATGCCTATTTTTACTTTGTGCACAGCTATTTTGCTCAACCTCAAGAGGCGTTGCACACGGTGGGCGAGACTGTCTATGGTGCGCCGTTCGCTTGCGCCGTCGCCCGTGATAATATTTTCGCCACACAGTTCCACCCTGAAAAAAGTGCTGCCGCTGGCTTGCAGCTGTACAAGAACTTCGTTCACTGGCAACCTTAACGTTAGCTCTCCGGCTTTTTTTCCGCCCCTCACTCACTTTAAACCACACTGACCATGCTGCTCATTCCCGCCATCGACCTGAAAGACGGTCACTGCGTACGCCTGAAACAAGGCGATATGGAACTTGCCACCGTATTTTCCGAAGACCCGGCCGACATGGCCCGCCATTGGCTGATGCAAGGCGCGCGCCGGCTGCATCTGGTCGACCTGAACGGTGCCTTTGCCGGCAAGCCGAAGAACGAGGGCGCCGTCAAGGCCATCCTGAAGGCCGTGCAAGATTTCGCCGTGGAAAACGACATCGAGGAAATCCCCGTGCAACTGGGCGGCGGCATCCGCGACCTCGACACCATCGAGCGCTACCTTGACGCCGGCATCACCTACATCATCATCGGCACGGCGGCCGTGAAAAGCCCCGGTTTCCTGCATGACGCCTGCAGCGCTTTCCCCGGCCACATCATCGTCGGCCTCGATGCCAAGGATGGTAAAGTGGCAACGGATGGCTGGAGCAAGATGTCGGGCCACGAAGTGATCGACCTGGCGAAAAAATTCGAAGCCTACGGCGTCGAATCGATCATCTACACGGACATCGGCCGCGACGGCATGATGGGCGGCATCAATATCGACGCCACCGTCAAGCTGGCGCAAGCTGTCAAGATCCCCGTCATCGCTTCGGGCGGCCTGCACAATATCGGCGACGTGGAAGCGCTGTGCGCGGTCCAGGCCGAAGGCATCGAAGGCGTGATTTGCGGCCGTTCCATCTATGAAGGCACGATCGACCTGGCGCAGGCGCAAGAACGCGCCGATGAACTGACCGACGCCGCCGTTTAAGCCTGCCGGCCGGGAGCGTGCCTGCGCACGCCCTGGCCTGGCGACAATCTGGATATCATCATGCTTGCAAAACGTATCATCCCCTGCCTCGACGTGACCAATGGCCGCGTCGTCAAAGGCGTCAATTTCACGGAATTGCGCGACGCCGGCGATCCGGTGGAAATCGCCCGCCGCTATGACGAGCAGGGCGCCGATGAAATCACTTTCCTCGACATTACCGCGTCCAGCGACAACCGCGGCCTGATCTTCGACATCATCGAAGCCGTGGCGTCGCAAGTGTTCATTCCGCTGACCGTGGGCGGCGGCGTGCGCGTGGTGGAAGATGTGCGCCGGCTGCTCAACGCGGGCGCCGACAAGGTCAGCATCAACACCTCGGCCGTGACAAATCCCCAGCTCGTGTACGAGGCGTCGCAAAAGCACGGTTCGCAGTGCATCGTCGTCGCCATCGACGCCAAGCAGGTGTCGCCCGGCAAGTGGGAAGTGTTTACCCATGGCGGACGCACCGCCACGGGCCTGGACGCGTTCGAATGGGCGCGTAAAATGGAAAGCCTGGGCGCCGGCGAGATCTTGCTCACCAGCATGGACCGCGACGGCACCAAGGTCGGCTTCGATCTGGGCCTGACGCGCGGCGTGTCCGACGCCGTCAGCATTCCCGTCATCGCCTCGGGCGGCGTGGGCGGCTTGCAGGATCTGGTCGACGGCATCAAGGTGGGCCGCGCGGATGCCGTGCTGGCCGCCAGCATCTTCCACTATGGCCAGCACACGGTGCAGGAAGCCAAGCGTTTCATGGCGCAGCAGGGCATTCCCATGCGTCTCGCGTAAAATCAGCAGGATAGAAGAACATGCAAAACGGAACCATCGTAGCAAGCAATGCCAAGTGGCTGAAAAAGGTCAAATGGGACGAGCACGGGCTCGTGCCCGTGATCGCGCAGGAAGCGGGCAGCAACGACGTGCTGATGTTCGCCTGGATGAACCGCGATGCGCTGGCGCGCACGGTGGAGCTGGGCGAAGCCGTGTACTGGAGCCGTTCGCGCAAGAAACTGTGGCACAAGGGCGAAGAGTCGGGCCACACGCAAAAGGTGCTGGAAATCCGCCTCGATTGCGATGAAGACGTGGTCTTGCTGAAAATCGAGCAGGCGGGCGGCATCGCCTGCCATACGGGCCGCCATTCGTGCTTCTTCCAGAAATTCGAAGGCGACGAAAAAACGGGCGAATGGCAAGTCACCGATCCCGTCCTGAAAGACTCTGAGACGATTTACGCGGAAAGCAAGAGCAAATGAGTGAAACCCTGAAGCGCCTGGCCGCCGTGATCGAATCGCGCAAGCTGGCCAATGGCGGCGACCCCGCCACGTCGTATGTCGCGCGCCTGTTTGCCAAGGGCGATGATGCGATTTTGAAAAAAATCGGCGAAGAGGCCACGGAAACCGTGATGGCCGCCAAGGATGCGCGCCGCGACAACGACCCGTCGAAGGTCCTGTACGAATGCGCTGACCTGTGGTTCCACTCGCTGGTGATGCTGGCGCAGTTCGATCTGACGCCGCAGCAGGTACTCGACGAGCTGGCGCGCCGCGAAGGCCTGTCCGGCCTGGAAGAAAAGGCGGCGCGCAAGGATGAGCTGCGCGACGCCGGCGAAACAGACAAACACTGACCTACTGGAGCGTGCGTGGATAACTGTATTTTCTGCAAGATTGCTGCAAAACAAATTCCCTCGAGCATCGTGTATGAAGACGAGGACTTGCTGGCCTTCAAGGACATCAACCCGGCCGCCCCCGTGCATCTGCTGCTGATCCCGAAGCGCCACGTGGCCAGCCTGTCCGACTGCGACGACAGCCATACGGACATGCTGGGCAAGCTGCTGCGCCTGGCGCCGAAACTTGCTGCCGAGTTCGGTTGCGCCGTCACGTATGACGCCGATGGCGCGCCTGCCGGCGGCTTCAAGACCATGATCAACAGCGGCCCGAACGGTGGGCAAGAGGTGTATCACCTGCACATGCACGTGTACGGCGGTCCCCGTCCCTGGCGCGGTCAACACTGATTTCGCTGCGCGCCGGGTTCACGTGTATACTACCGGCATTGGTTGACGCTATTCGGGCACCGTCCCGCAAGGAGAATGTGATGGGTTCATTGAGTATTTGGCACTGGGTGATCGTTCTGGTCATTGTGATGCTGGTCTTCGGCACCAAGAAACTGGGCAATATCGGTGGTGATATCGGCAAGGCCGTCAAAGGCTTCAAGGATGGCGTCAAGGGCGAAGATGACGCCCCGGCAGCCAATACCCCTCCTGCTGCGCCATCGCAAGTGGCCGACAAAAGCACCATCGACGTCGAGACGAAAGAGAAAAGCAAGTCCTGATAGCGTGGCGGGGCGCTTGCCTCGTCCGGTAACGGCCCTTGTCCGCTTATGATCGATCTCGGTCTCTCTAAAATCGCCATCATCGGCGTGGTTGCGTTGATAGTCATCGGCCCTGAAAAGTTGCCGAGAGTGGCGCGCATGGCCGGCACCCTGTATGGCCGCGCGCAACGCTATCTGAACCAGGTGAAATCCGAAGTCTCGCGCGAAATTGAAATGGAAGAGCTGAAAAACCTGCAGAAGGAAGTGCAGGATGCGGCCCATTCCGTCAAGCAAAGCGTGGAGAAATCCATGCATGGCGTGGAAAACTCGATTTCCGGCAACCTGGCCGAGGTGGAAAACGCCTGGCGCGGCGATGCCAGTTCGTATGACGGGCATCACGATGCCCATGAAGCCATGCTGCGCGCCACCAATGAAGACCTGGCCCGCAAGGCGCGCGAATTCCGCCGCAAGAAGCTGGTGCGCAATTCCGCCATCCCTGGCTGGTACAAGCAGCGCCATGGCGGCAAGCTGCACGTGCAGTCGGCGGCCGCCCGCGTGGCGCGCTTCCGTCCGCGCGCCAGTTCCTCCTCCTTTTACTCATGAGTAGCAAATCCCCGGTGGAAGAAACTTTTATCTCGCATCTGGTCGAGCTGCGCAACCGCCTGGTCAAGGCGTCGATCGGCATCGCCGTCGTCTGCGCCGTGCTGTTCTATTGGCCCGGCCCCTCGCAGATCTACGATTTTATCGCGGCGCCGATGATCGCCTCGCTGCCGGCTGGCTCGAAAATGATCGCTACCGGCGTCATTTCGCCGTTCCTGGTACCGATGAAAGTGACCCTGGTGATCGCCTTCATCGTCGCCTTGCCCTGGGTGCTGTACCAGATGTGGGCGTTTATCGCCCCCGGCCTGTATACGCATGAAAAGCGCCTGATCGCGCCGCTCGTCATCTCGTCTTCCCTGCTGTTCATGGCCGGCGTGGCCTTCTGCTATTTCTTTGTGTTTGGCCGCGTCTTCCACTTCATCAGCGACTTTTCGCCATCGTCGATCGCGGTCACGCCCGATATCGAAAACTACCTCGATTTCGTCATGTCGATGTGCCTGGCCTTTGGCGCCACGTTCGAAGTGCCCGTGGTGGTGGTGATTCTCGTGCGCATGGGTATTGTTTCTATTGCGAAACTCAAGGAAGTGCGTCCCTACATCATCGTCGGCGCCTTCGTGATTGCCGCCATCGTCACGCCGCCGGACGTCGTCAGCCAGTTCTCGCTGGCCATTCCGATGTGCCTGCTGTTCGAACTGGGCCTGCTGGTAGCGCCCATCTTCGTCAAGGCCACCCAGGCGCCGGAAGAAGTGTCCTAGACGCTTGACTACACGTACAGGCAAAAGCCGCTGGCCTCCTTCGGGAGCAGCGGCTTTTTTATTGCCAGATCAGTTAGCAGGTGCTTACTGCAGCATCAGTTTGCTGAGGATGCCCAAGTTGAGCAAGATCAGGGTGCTCATCATCCAGTACACGTGTTTCATATCCGCGCCATGGCGCAAGTCCAGGCGTTCCAGGCGGGCGTCGAATTTGTGCTCGGAGTTATCGAATCTGGCATCGAACTTCTGTTCCAACGTATCTATTCTGCTATTGAGCCTGACTTCCAGCGCATCGATCTTCAACTCCAGGGCGCCCACCTTGGTATCGACGTTGTGCGACACCAGCTTGATTTCCCCCAGCAGATTGCGCTCCAGCGCCGCCAGTTCGCCATGCACGACGACAGCCGAACCCAGTACGTCGCCCAGCGCCGTCGCATGGGCTTCCGCCTGCTGCGTGGGCACGCCGGCCGAGGCGAGGCGTTTGGCGTAATCGAGGGTGTCGAACTGGATGGGCATATGCATGGACGCTCCTGTATCCAGCCTAGCAGGAAAATCGGCAATTGCCAGTGAGGAGTGCGGTGGCGCCTGCCTTCCCGTCAGCGTAATGGACAGGGATGCCGGCGGTTTGCGGTGGCGCAAACGCATGCAAAAAGGGCGCCGCGGCGCCCTTTGCAAGGAAAGAATGCGTACGAGTTAATTCATCAGTTCCTTGATGACTTTCACGGGCGCGCTGCCGTAGCTGAGGAATTGCTCGTGGAAATCCTTCAGCACGAACTTGCTGCCCAGTGCTTGCTTGCGCTGTTCGCGCAAGTCCATGATTTCGCTGTAGCCGCTGAAATAGCTGGTCAGTTGCACCGAGCTCAGCTGCACACGGCGCCATTTCTCCTTGGCTTCACGCTGGGTCTGGAAGGCCTGGCGCGTCAGCAGGTCGAGCGCTTGCGCTTCCGTCATGCCCAGCACGTGCACGCTGTAATCGAGGATGGTGTTGGTGACGCTGCGCAAGTTCCACTTCGAATACATCAGCCACATTTCCGGTGCGTTGTTGCCATAGCCCGATTCGAGCATCATGCGCTCGCCATACACGGCCCAGCCTTCGATCATGGCGCCGTTGCCGAAGATGGACTTGACCAGCGACGGCGATTTGTTGGCATACACGAGCTGCGTGTAATGGCCGGGGATGGCTTCATGGATGTTCAGGATCTGCAAGATCCAGTGGTTGTATTCGCGCAAGCTGCTTTCCGCCTGTTCCGGCGTTTCGCCATCGAGCGGCGTCACGTTGTAATAGGTACGGTCTTGCGGGCGGTACGGGCCGGGCGCCTCGATGCTGGCGCCGGCCACGCCGCGCTGGTAAGCGGGCGTTTCACGCACGACCAGGGGCTTTTTCGGGTCCATCGTCAGCAGGTTGTGGCTGATCACCCATTCCTGCAATTCCGGGATCTGGCGGCGGATTTCCGGCACGAAATCGGCGGCCGCCACGTGGTTGCTCGACAGCTTGTCGATCACCATGCCGATCTTCGCCGTACGGTCCGCCGGCTTGGCCGTGGCGCCCATGGTTTTCACCCACAGCTCGTCGGACAGGCTATCCATGTGCTCGAGCAGCTTTTCGCGCGCGGCCAGGGCTTTCTGGTACATCTGCTCGGCGCTTACGCTGGCCTGGATATCGTAGGCGAATTTCTGTTCGTACAAATCCTTGCCGATGCGGAAGGAGCGCGCGTTGCCGTTCTGCGCCAGCGCCGCATCCTGTTCCGTCAGCCAGGCCGCATAGCCTTGCACGGCCGTGCGGGCCGCGGCGATGCGCGCGTTGTACAGCTGTTTTTCCGCCGGCGTCAGGATGGAACCCTGTGCCGTCTTGTTCAAGTCGTCAAGCACGCTGAGCACGCCTGCGCTCTGGGCGATGGCAAGCTGCGTGTGTTCGCGCGTGGGGTTGACGATGCTGGCGCGCGCGGCCGCATAGTATTGCGGCACGGTGGCGATGCGCTTGAGCAAGGTGCGCAGGCGCTGCGGCTGGGCCGCGTATTCCGTGTTCAGGATGAAGTCGATGGAACCGGCCACGTTGTACTGGGCGGGATTCCATTCGAATTCGCGGAAGGTGGTCAGATACCAGCGGTCCGATTGCAGTTTATTCGTCAGCAAGGCCAGGTCGGTACGTTGCTTGTCCGACATTTTGCCGGCATTGAGCTTGCCGAACTTGCCCAGCCATTCTTCGATGAAGGTCAGCTGTTTCTGGCGGCTGGCCGCGTCGGGAATGCTCAGGTTGGCGGCGCCATCGTACTTGCCGACGGAAATCGCGCTTTCCGGGTCCAGGCGCCACAGGGCCGTGAGGAACTGGCCGCTCAGGTTATTCATGGAGCGGTCGCTGCTGTTCTCGCTGGCGACGGCCGCTACCGTGGCTGCCGTTGCCGCCGTGACGACGGCCGCTTTCTTGGCGACGGTTTTCTTCTTGCTGCTGCTGGTGCTGGCCTTGCCGTTTTTCTGCGGCTTCTTCGCGGCGCTGGCCGGTGTCAGGGTAAAGGCCATCATCAATGCGGCGAGCGCAACTTTATTTTTTATCAGCATAGTTTATCTCTTGAATATTTTGTCGTTTGCCCTCATCAGAAAATAATAAACTGATAATATAAGTAACAAACGACTATTGAAAGGTTGGCCTTGCTTGCCTGGGCGGCCCAAAGATTAGCACTAATTGCCCCTGCGGCGCTAGACGACGATGGCGCTGCCGTGCAGCAGTTCCTGGTGGCGCGCATTGATGGCCGCCACGGCATCCTTGCCGCGCGCCATGCCGGTGGCGTGGATTTCCGTTTCCTGCGTGTAGCGCTGGCTGACGCGCACCGTGTAGGACTGGAACAGCCAGCTCCAGAAGTTCGTTTCATAGACGGCTTCATCCATGTCGCGCCATTTGACGCCCGTCAGTTTCTTTTTCCACGGCAAGATGCCGGATGCCAGCCACACGCCCGCCTCATCAATGTACAGCTGGTAGCTGCGTATCGTCAGCAGGCGGTAGCCGACGATCAGGGCCGAGCCGACCAGCACGATGAAGGCGGCGCGCGTGTTGTACTTGAAGGCCAGTGGCAGGGCGGCAAAAAACAGCAGCACGGCAATGAGGAAGGTGCTGACGTAGGCGGTCCAGGATTTGCCGCACAAAAAGGTGGCGCGCTGGCCGGCGCTGGTGGCGATATAGTCGGTCATGGCGTGGGAAGGCAACAGGGAAAATGGATCATCGCATGGAACGCGGCTTCGCCGTTCATTTTTTCAACCCCTCTTGCAGCATGCACAGCATGTCATTGGCCGACATGCGCGCGGCCGCATCGCTGCCTTCCAACAGACTGTCGGCCAGGTCGCGCTTGTGCTGGTGCAATTCGACGATGCCTTCCTCGATCGTATGTTTCGCCACCAGGCGGTAGATGGTGACGGGGCGCAATTGCCCCATGCGGTGAGCGCGGTCCGAGGCCTGGTCTTCCACGGCCGGATTCCACCACGGATCCATGTGGATCACGTAATCGGCCGCCGTCAAATTGATGCCCATGCCGCCCGCCTTCAGGCTGATCAGGAAGACGTCGCCGTCGCCCGCCTGGAAAGCATCGACGCGGCGCTTGCGTTCCTGCATCGGCGTACTGCCGTCGAGATACTGGTAGCGCACGCCATGCTGCTCGAGATGCTGGCGGATCAGGGTCAGATGGTCGACGAACTGGCTGAAGACGAGCACCTTGTGGCGGTTTTCCAGCAAGCCCGATAGCAGTTGCGCGAAGGCCGCCAGCTTGCTGCTGGCCAGGCCCAGCTCGGGCGCCACCAGTTTCGGATTGCAGCAGGCGCGGCGCAGCTTCATGATCTCGGCCAGGATCTGGATCGCCTTCTTGGATGCCGGCCCTTCCACCATGGCCAGCTTTTCCAGTGCTTCGCGGCGCAAGGATTCATACAGCGCCGTTTCCTGCGGCGACAATTCCACTTCCAGCACGATTTCCGTGCGCGACGGCAATTCCGACAGCACTTGCGTCTTCGTGCGGCGCAAGATGAACGGTGCGATCAGGCGGCGCAAGCGCAAGCGCGCGCCGGCCGCCGCCCGCTTGTCCTGATCTTTTTCGATGGGACCGGCGAAGCGCAGGTTGAACTGGTCGAGGGTGCCCAGCAAACCGGGGTTGATGAAGCGGAACAGGTTCCACAATTCGCCCAAATGGTTTTCCAGCGGCGTGCCGCTGGCCACCATGCGGAAATCGCCTTGCAGGGCCATCACGGCTTGCGAGCGCTTGGTCGCGCCATTCTTGATCGCCTGCGCTTCGTCGAGCACGATCGTATGCCAGTGCACGCCGGCAAACATCGCCGCTTCCTGCTGCAGCAAGCCATAGCTGGCCACCACCACGTCGAACGGTTGCAATGTATCGAGCATGTCGGCGCGGTCGCCGCTGCCGAACAGTTTGATGTTCAAGGTGGGCGCGAAACGCTGCGCTTCGCTGATCCAGTTCATGCACACGGACGTGGGGGCGACGACGAGGGTGGGGCCGTTCGGCGCGCGCGCCAGGATCAGGGCCAGCGCTTGCAAGGTCTTGCCGAGCCCCATATCGTCGGCCAGGCAGGCGCCCACGCCCCAGTGCGCGAGGCGCGCCAGCCATTCGTAACCGGCCAGCTGGTAGTCGCGCAAGTCCGCCTGCAAGGTGCTGGGCAACTGCGGTTGATAGTCGTCAAGGGCGCGCAGGCGCAGCAAGTGTTCGCGCCACAATTTGTCGGCGTTCACGCCGCCCGCGTCGTTGGCCAGCTCTTCCAGCGCAAACGCGGCTAGCGGGTGGATGTGCACGCCATCGGCATGCGCCTCGCCATATGCGGCCAGTTCCGACAGGCGCCGGTGCAGTTCGTCGCTGAGCGCCAGGAACTGGTTGTCGCCCAAGGCCACGAAGCGGCTTTTATTGTTCTGCATCAAGTCGAGCAGGGCGCGCAAATCCATCACCTTGTCTTCATCGATCTGCACTTCGCCGCTGGCGGCAAACCAGTCTTTTTCGCTCTTGATATTCAGGCGCATCTGGCCGCTGTCGATGCGTTTCGACACGCGCATGGTTTCGCCTTCGGGCCACGCCAATACCATGCCATTCGGGTCGAGTGCCTGCAGCTCGACCAGTAATTGCAGGCCCAAGGCAGGCTGGCCCAGCAGCCACTCGCCATGCTCTTCTTCCGCCTCTTCCAGCACCAGACATTTCCCGATCAGCTGGCGCTGCGCTTCGCGTTCCGCGTTCAGGTCGCGCCGCGCTTGCACGGCCCGGCCCGCCACGTCGGCAAACACGCTTTCGGCGCCGCTGCCGGGCGCGTAATAGGCGCCGTTGTCGAGCAGTGGCCGCACGAGAATTTGCATCTTGAGACCCTGCTGGTAGGGCAGCAAATGCACGTGCAGGCGGTGGTCGGCCGTGATCGCTTCCGCGTCGCCGGCGCCGCCGCCGATATCGGACTGCACGGTGACCATGGACGAGATGGCGCCGATCGCTTGCATCACCTGTTTTTCCGCATGCAGCGGCACGGACAGGCCCAGGCCCACGATGGCGCCGATGCGCCGGTGCTCGTCGAGGATGTGCACGACGCGCAGGCGCGTCGGCGTCTCGCGCTGCACCACGACATTGCTGCCGCTGTCGGGCAGCGGCGGCTGCATGCCCAGCCACAGCTGCCCCTCGTGCGACTTGATCAGGAGCTCCGGCGCGCCGGCGATCAGTTCCACGCGCGTGTCGGGATTGTCGAGCCAGAAGACGAGCGGGTGGCCGACGAGCAGGATGGCGGCTTTGTCGAGCTCGACTTCATAGCGGGGCGCCGATGAATAGTATTGTTTGAACGGCGCGATGCTGCCGGCCGCGCGCGCGTCCTGCGGCGTGAGGAAATCGATGTCGCCCGCCTCCTCGGCCAGGCGTTTGAGACCCATGGCGCGGCCCTTGCTCCAGCCGCCCCGTGCGTCGCGTTTCTGCTCGCGTACTTCCACGGCGGTGAGACCAAAGCGCGGGTCGAACGCCACCAGCCATACGAGCCGCGACACGCCGCCCAGTGCTTCGGCGGGGGCGTTCTGCTGCAGGTTGATCAGCGCGCTCAGCTGGCGCTGCCACGCTTCCTGGCGTTCGAACCACGGCGCCATGTCCGTCAAGCCGTGCTGCGCCCGCTTGGCCGTTGCATAGCGCTCCTGCTGCGGTTCGCCCATCAAGCCCAGCAAGCCGGCCGCCTGCGCTGCGATCAAATCGTAGCCGGCGGCATCCGCTTGCTGCACCAGCGCTCGCAGCTGGTCCTTGCGTTCGCTCAATTGCGGTAGCGCCAGCCAGTAGTACAGCAAGGCCTGGAACAGCTGCGCCTGCAGTCCCGTTTCCCAGCTGCGCGTGGGGATGCTTTCCGCCTGCTGCACGCCGGCACGCACGAGGCGCAAGGTATTGAGTTGCTGATAGACGATGCTGTCGTGGTTCGGCTGCGCGTGCAGCGCGATATCGAGATAGGTTTCCGCGTTTTTCAGCAGCTTGGCGTCGTTGCCGCGCAGCAGGGCCAGCACGTACAGGTGACCGCCGATGCCCGTAAAGCACAGCTTGCGCTTGCCGCTTTCCTTGCGCAGTCCCTTCAAGGCCGTTTCGTAGCCGGCCACGGCGTGCGCATGTTCGCCGCGTAACAGAGCGATGCTGCTGTCGACAAACAGTGCCTGCGGCCCTTGCTGGCCCGACAGGTAACGGGCGGCCGCGTCGAGCTCGCCGCACAGAAGGGCGTCTTCGGCCAGGGCCAGCGGCAAGGCGGCGCCGATATGGTCGCCGGCGGCCGCCTGGCGCGCATGGTGGGCGCGCGCGTACGTGCGGATGGCGTGCGCCGTGGCCGGCTCGCGCGGGGCGTTGCCCAGCAGCACGGCGAGGATGTCATCCTGCAGTTGCGGCATGACGAAAGACAGCATTTCCGGCTCGAACGGCCGGCCGAAAATCTCGATCAGCGGATGCAGCTGCTGCGCTTCGTAGCACGCCATGCAGGCGGCCAGAATGGCGGCCACGTGGCGCACTTCGTCGTTGCGCAGCAGGGCGATGCGCAGGCGCGCCACGCCTTGCCGGTAGCTGCGCAATTCCACATAGCCATCCCAGTTGCGGCGCACGGGGTTGATCAGCTCGATGGCCTGGCACAGGTCGCGAAACACCAGGTGCTCGATGGCCGCGCGCATGGCGGGCCAGCGTAATTTCGCTTCGCAGGCAAAGCCTCGTCCCACCACTTCGGATGCCAGCGCGTGCCGCGTCAAATGCTGCAGCATGTTCGTGACGGTGAGCAGGGCGAACGGCGTGCCATCCGGCTCGACGACATTGGCGCGCTGCAAGTGTTCATACACGGCATGCTTGCCCACCGGTTCGCCCGCGATGGCCAGCAGGGCCAGGATCATCTGTTCGTGCTGCTCCAGGGCGGCAAATTCGTCAAGCAAGAGCTGGTCTGTCATTCGGGCAAATTGGCAATGTGGACAGGGGCTGTGCCGGCCGCCACGGGCAAGCCGAATACACGCTGGTAGAAATACAGTTCCGCGTCCAGGGTGCGCACGATGTTTTCCGCCTTGCGGAAGCCGTGTCCCTCGCCTTCGAGCGGCACGTAGGCCACCGGCACGCCGCGCGCCTGCAGTGCGTCGACCATCAGTTGCGACTGCTGCGGCGGCACGACCTTGTCGTCGAGGCCCTGGAAGAAGATCATCGGGCGCGACAGTTTATCCGTGTGGTGGATGGGCGAGCGCTCGCGGTACAGCGCCTCGGCTTGCGGCTGCGAGGCGATCAGGTAATCGGTGTAGCGCGATTCGAACTTGTGCGAATCGTCGTCCAGGCCCTTCAGGTCGGATACGCCATAGTAGCTGGCGCCGGCCTTGAAGACGTCGTGGAAGGTCAGTGCACACAGGGTCGTCAGGCCGCCCGCGCTGCCGCCGCGGATGATCAGGCGTTCCGGGTCGGCCAGGCCGTTGGCGGCCAGGTAGCGCGCGCCGGCGATGCAGTCTTCCACATCGACGATGCCCCATAGCCCGCGCAGCGCGTCGCGGTATTCGCGGCCGAAACCGCTGCTGCCGCCGTAGTTGACGTCGAGCACGCCGATGCCGCGGCTGGTCCAGTACTGCGTCGCCAGTTTCAAGGTATTGCTGGCCATGCTGGTAGGGCCGCCGTGGCTGATGACGATGACGGGCGGTAACGTTCCTGCGGGCGCCTGCACGTCGCCATTGGTGGGCGCATAAAAGAAGGCGTAAGCCGTGCGGCCATTGCTGCTTGGGAAACTCAAGCTGCGCGGCACGGACAAATACTCGAGCGCGGGCAATTGTGCGATCGACTGCGCCAGCACTTCCAGCTCATGGTTGGACAAATCGATGCGCGCCAGTTCCAGCGCAATAGTCGGGCTGCCGCCCAAGAGCGCGACGAAGCCGGGGCCCACGCGCAGTTCGCGGATTTCCTGGTACGGGTGCGGTATCGGCTCGAGCTTGGCCGCCGCCACGTTCAATTGCGCCAGGTAGCTGACGCCGGCCTGGATATACGTGCAGACGATCTCGTCGTCGGAAAGAAAACCGTACATGCTGCCGCCGAAGGTCCAGTGCGGCGTGGCAAATTCCGCTTCCATCGGGCACAGCGCCTCGATGTCGGCGCCGTGCAGGCGGTACAAATTCCACCAGCCGCTGCTGTCGGAAACGAAGTGCAGCAAGCCGTTCGGCGACCATTCCGGCTGGCAAATCGACTCGCGCGCGCCGCCGGCGATCAGGCGTGGCGAGCCGAGGCTGCCGTCCGCATGCACGTCGGCCAGCCACAGTTCCGTTCCCTGCCACGGCAGGCGCGGGTGGTCCCAGCTGATCCAGGCCAGCTGGCTGCCGTCCGGCGACAAACGCGGCGCCGCATAAAAATCGTGGCCCCGTGCCAGCACCGTTTCGCGCCCGTCGAAGCCGACGGCCGCCAGGCTGTTTTCCGGATGCGCATGGCCTTCTGCCGGGTGCTGCTCGCGCACGGCGATCAGGCGGGCGCGGGCCGCATCGACAACGAAGTCCGCGTGGCGCGTGTTGCCGCCCGTGGTGAACGCTTCCGGCGCGCCGTCGCCGGCCACGCGGTACAGGCAATTGTCGGCGAAATGCGAAAAATATACGGTATCGCCGGCCACGGCATACGCGCCGCCGCCGTATTCATGCACGCGGGTGCGCACATTGAACGGCGCCGGCGTCAGTTCATCAACCTTGGCGCCGCGCTGGCGCAGCAGGGTGTTGCGGCCCGCCTCGCTGGCGCGCCCGGCCAGCCAGAATACGTCGGCGCCATCCGCCCCCCCCAGGGCCAGCTGCGTCAGCGGCGAGGCGCCGGCGGCGACGATGGCCGCGCTGATCGGCGATGGCCAGATGCCATAAGGGGTGCTGGATGCGGTCGAGGTCATGCGGGCTCCGTGTAGTGAGGGAATCAAGGGCCGCCAGGCAGGGTCAGGGCGCGCGGCTGCGTGCATCATCATAATGGAAGGGCAGGCACAACGAAAGTCATCGCTGTGCGTGGCAAATGCTGCAAAGCGGCACCGGAATCAATGAAATGGCAGCGATTGGATGCGATAATACCGCTTCTCCAAGCTCGATTGCCTGCCATGCCACAATTTGCTCCGCTCCAGAATGATACTTTCCTGCGCGCCCTGCTGCGCCAGCCAACCGAGCACACCCCTGTCTGGCTGATGCGCCAGGCGGGCCGCTATTTGCCCGAATACCGCGCCACGCGCGAGCGGGCCGGCTCTTTCCTGGGTCTGGCAAAGAATCCCGATTACGCCACGGAAGTGACCTTGCAGCCCCTGGAGCGCTTCCCGCTCGACGCGGCCATCCTGTTCTCCGACATCCTGACGGTGCCTGACGCCATGGGCCTGGGCCTGTACTTCGCCGATGGCGAAGGGCCGAAGTTCGAGCGTCCGCTACGCACGGAACAGGACGTGAAGGCGCTGCAAGTGCCGGACCTGGAGTCGCTCGACTACGTTTTCAAGGCCGTCACGCAAATCCGCACGGAATTGAATGGCCGCGTGCCGCTGATCGGTTTTTCCGGCAGCCCGTGGACTCTGGCGTGCTACATGGTGGAAGGCGGCGGCTCGAAAGAGTTCCATACTATCAAGAAGATGCTGTACAACCGCCCGGACCTGATGCACCACATCCTGGCGATCAACGCCACTTCCGTGGCGCAATACCTGAATGCGCAAATCGATGCCGGCGCGCAAGCCGTGATGATTTTCGACTCCTGGGGCGGTGCGCTGGCCGACGGCGCCTACCAGGAATTCTCGCTGGCCTACATGCAGCAAGTGGTGGCGCAGCTGAAACGCGACAAGGATGGCGTCAAGATTCCCGCCATCGTGTTTACCAAGGGCGGCGGCCAGTGGATCGAGCAGATCGCCGACATCGGCGCCGATGCCGTGGGCCTGGACTGGACCGTCAACCTGACGCGCGCGCGCCAGCTGGTCGGCCATAAAGTGGGCTTGCAGGGCAATCTCGACCCGGCCATCCTGTTCGCCAGCCCCGAGCAGATCCGCGCCGAAGTGGCGAAAGTGCTCAACGCGTTTGGCGCGCCATCGGCAGGCACGGGCCACGTGTTCAACCTGGGTCATGGTATTTCCCAGTTCACGCCGCCGGAATCCGTGGCAGCCATGGTGGAAGCCGTGCACAGCATGAGCCGCGCCATGCGCAGCGGCCAGTAAGTATTCGCTTCCCCCTGGTCAGGGGCAGTCAAGGCAGGCTTTCCAGCGGAAGCCTGCCTTTTTCTTTGCTGCGCCCTAGCAAGAAATACCGACTTATGCACAATTTTTTTTGCTGCGGAAATAAGAGGCACCGTAAAAGCCATGCCCGGGGATACTCTGCAAGTGCTTGATTATTAAGACATAAAAAATCCATTGTTCGGCGGACTTTGTTGCTATTGATAAGGTTATTCTTTCGTTCGCTTGCCTTATTCCTTCATTGTCCACAAAGTTATCAACAGATTCTGTGGATAAAATTGAAAAGTATTTTGTTAACCGATACTTAGCGCCGATGTTCAGGTTTCACCTGAAGTGCATGTTGCAGTGCATGATAATTGAACAATGTTTCGCCGCTCGTCAGCTAAAAACGAACGCTTGCCCGGCAATTGTCAACTTTGCTTCATTCCTCCCGTATTTTTGCGGATCGCATGCATCAAAACGGTGCTGATTTCTGTATAAATACATTACAAATGGTTCAGTTATGCACAGCGGCGGAAATGCCCTGTGGATTTATGACTTCCCGGGCATCAATTTTTAAGCCATTGATTTTAAAAGATTAATTTTTCTTGCGTGCCGCTCTTGACGGCGATCGAAATTTTCTGTCCACATTTTTCTGAAAGTTAATTTTGCTTTGTCCACAAAGTTATCCACAGAATTTTCTTCAGGCACGATGACACGCTGTCCTGCCTGCCGTTAGGTGTTTGATGGACGAAACAAGTATCATGGCCCGCTGGCTTGATGCCGGACATCCCGCGCGCCACCGACCCTGCGGCGCGCTTTTTTATTGAGATAGGCCCACCTCCCATGTCGCAGTGCATTTTGACGTCGTGCATCCTGAAAATCGCGCTCGACACGCCCTTGAACGCCCTGTTCGACTACCGCTGGAACGCGGCGGCCGATGCCGGTGCGGACGCTGCCGCGCCGCTGCCGCAAGTGGGACAGCTGGCGCTGGTGCCATTCGGCCGGCGCGAAGTGATGGGGCTGATCGTCGGCGTCTCCGACAGCACCGACGTGCCGGCCGCGAAATTGAAGGACGTGCTGGCCGTGCGCAGCCAGCTGGTACCGCTGTCGGCACAGTGGCTGGCGCTGGCCGCCTTTGCCGCCGATTACTACCAGCGCCCGCTCGGTGAAGTAGCGCTGCCCGGTTTGCCGAAAAATTTGCGCGTGCTCACCACCGTGGCGCTGGACCGTGCCATCAAGAAGCTGGGCAAGCTGGCCGACGCGCACGACGGCACGCCGCTGAACATGCCGGCCCTGAATGCCGCCCAGCAGGAAGCGGCGGACGCCATCGGCGGCGCCCAGGGCTTCAAGCCGACCCTGCTGTACGGCGTGACGGGCAGTGGCAAGACGGAAGTGTATCTGCAAGCTTGCGCCCAGGTGCTGGCGCGCGAGGACGATGCGCAAATCCTGATTCTGGTGCCGGAAATTAACCTCACGCCCCAGCTGGAAGGCAATATCCGCGCGCGCTTTCCCGGCGTCATGCTGGCGACTCTGCACAGCAGCCTGTCCGAAGGCGAGCGCATGCTGCACTGGCTGGCCGCCCACCAGGGCCAGGCGCGCATCGTGCTCGGCACGCGGCTGGCCATCCTGGCGTCGTTGCCGAAGCTCAAACTGATCGTCATTGACGAAGAGCACGATCCTTCCTACAAGCAGCAGGAAGGCTTGCGCTATTCGGCGCGCGACCTGGCCGTGTGGCGCGCCTGGCAATTGCAGATTCCCATCGTGCTCGGTTCGGCCACACCGTCGCTGGAAAGCTGGCACCACGCACAGACGGGGCGCTATCGCAAGCTGGAATTGCGCGAACGGGCCGTCAGGAATGCGGTGTTGCCGCGCGTTAAGATCCTGGACATGGAGCGCGACAAGCCGAAAGATGGCCTGACTTCGCATCTGGTAGCCGCACTAAAACTGCGCATGGAACGCGGGGAGCAGTCGCTGCTGTTCCTGAACCGGCGCGGCTATTCGCCCGTCATCTGTTGCGAATCGTGCGGCTGGATCAGCAATTGCACGCGCTGCACCTCGTTCATGGTGCTGCACAAGCCCGAACACCGCTTGCGCTGCCACCATTGCAGCCTGGAACTGCGCATTCCCCGCCATTGCCCCACGTGCGGCAACGTCGACTTGCAGCCGCTGGGACGCGGCACGCAGCGCGTGGAAGAGGGCTTGCAGCAATTGTTTCCCGAGGCGCGCATTTTGCGCATCGACGCCGATTCCACGCGCAAGAAGGGCAGCGCGCAGGAAGCGTTCGACACCGTGCACCGGGGCGAAGTCGATATTCTGATCGGCACGCAGATGGTGGCCAAGGGCCACGATTTCAAAAAGCTGACCCTGGTCGGCATTTTGAACCCGGACACGGCCCTGTTTTCGCAGGATTACCGGGCCAGCGAACGGCTGTTCGCCCAGCTGATGCAGGTGGCGGGCCGCGCCGGGCGGGCCGCGCAGACGGAAGGGGGCAGCGTCAGTGAAGTGCTGATCCAGACGCGCTATGCGCGCCATCCGCTGTACGATGCCGTCGTCAACCACGATTACGACCATTTCGCCACCACCTTGCTGGAAGAGCGGGCGCAGGCGGCGCTGCCGCCCTACCTGTTCCAGGCCCTGCTGCGCGCCGAGGCACCCGAGCTGGCCACGGCCATCGAATTCCTGCAGGTGGCGAAAGAGTGCATGGAACACCCGCAGGTGACCATCAATGACCCGATTCCCATGAGCATGACGCGCGTCTACAACGTGGACCGCGCCCAGCTGCTGCTGGAATCGCCCTCGCGGCCCGCGCTGCAGGCGTTCTTGAAGGAATGGTTAGCCGAGCTGCGCGCCATGAAGACGCGTGTGAAATGGTCGCTGGAAGTGGACCCGCTGGATATTTGACTAGTTCAGGTAATCGCGCGCCGACTTGACGATCTGTTCCGACAGCAGCTTGGTAAACGGCGTGTCCAGGGTCCACGCATGCCAGCTCAGTGCTACGTCGAGGGTGCTGCCCGGCATCAGATCCACGAGACGGTCCGTCGCCAGCGCTGGCGCGGCCAGGCGCTGCGGCATCAGGCCGTAGGCGAGGCCATCCTGGACGCAGCCGCGGCGCGCCGCTTCCACCGGCAAGGTGTGGTGGGGGAATGGTTCACGCATGCTCAATTGTTCAGCGAGGAAACGCGCCAGCAAGCTGTGCTGGCCTACGACAGCCGGCGCCAGTTGCACCGCCTCGGTAATAAAACCATCGCCGAACCAGTGCCCGGCAAACACGGGTGTCGCCACGCAGACATAGCGCAAGGTACCCAGTGGCGTGACGCTGGTGGCCGCTGCCGCGTCGATCGCTGTGCCGGACCCGGCCGCCACGCAGCCAAACACGGAGCCGTCGCGCACCATTTGCAAGGCGCTGTCGCTGTCGGCCAGGCGCACGTCGAGCTGGCAGCGCGGCGGCGCCAGCAGGGCGGACAAGGTGTCGGGGAACCACGTGGCCAGGCTGTCGGCATCGATGGCGATGGCGATTTCCGGCATGCTGACGCTGTTGCCCAGGTCGATGTCGAGCGACGCTTCCATCAGCTTGACATTGCGGTGATGCACGATCAGGCGCTGGCCCAGGCCCGTCGGCACGGCGGGCTGGCCACGGATGATCAGCAATCGCCCGCTGGCGTCTTCCAGCGCCTTGATGCGCTGCGAGACGGCCGACTGGGTGATGCCCAGCGCCAGGGCGGCCTTGTCGAAACTGCCATGACTGGCCACGGCGTCCAGCACGGCCAGCGCGCGATAATCGAGTGATCCCATTAGCTCAGCTTATAAATTTTGAAAATGATTAGTTATACTAATGCATATATTGCTGCAAAGTAAAACCTTATTTTTGGCAAACGGGTAGTATCGAACGCTGTGAGCAACCTCAGTAGGATGGACAGCACCATGAAGACGATACAAGTGGATGTGGCCGTGATCGGCAGCGGCACGGCCGGCATGACGGCGCACAGAGCGGCGCGCATGCATGACAAGCGCGTGCTGATGATCGAAAGCGGACCGTACGGCACAACCTGCGCCCGTGTGGGCTGCATGCCCAGCAAACTCCTGATCGCGGCGGCCGAGGCAGCCCATGCCGTGGCAGCGGCGCCCGCTTTCGGCGTGCATCCGGGTCCCGTGCGCGTCGATGGCCGGCAAGTGATGGCCAGGGTGCGTAGCGAGCGCGACCGCTTTGTCGGCTTCGTGCTCGACGGCGTCAATGCGATTCCCGACGAAGAAAAACTGCGCGGCCATGCGCGCTTCATCGGCCCAGGCAAGTTGCAGGTGGATGAGCATACGATCGTCGAGGCCGCCAGCGTGGTGATCGCCACCGGGTCCACGCCCATCGTGCCGCCCGAGTGGCAGGCGGCGGGCGAGCGCCTCATCACCAGCGACGCCGTGTTCGAGTGGACCGATTTGCCCAGCTCGGTGGCCGTGGTCGGCAGCGGCGTCATCGGGCTGGAACTGGGCCAGGCGCTGGCCCGTTTGGGCGTGCGCGTGACCCTGTTCGCGCGCGGCAATAAAGTCGCGCAGCTGACGGATCCGCTGGTGCTGCGCGAGGCGGACGCCGTGCTGGCGCGCGAACTCGATATCCGTTTCATGACCAAGGTCGCGCACATGACAAAAACGCTGGACGGCAGCGGCATACTGCTGACCAGCCGCGATGACGCCGGCGTGGAAAAAACCGAGCAGTTCGAGTATGTGCTGGCCGCCATCGGCCGCGCGCCGAACGTGGACAAGATCGGCCTGGAAACGGCGCAAATCGAGCTCGACCATCACGGCATTCCCCTGCATGACCGGCACACCATGCAGTGCGGCAAGAGCGCCATCTTCATCGCCGGCGACGCCGACAACGAACTACCGCTGCTGCCCGAGGCGGCCGACGAGGGCCGCATCGCGGGCGACAACGCGGCGCACTTTCCCAATGTGAAGCCGGGCTTGCGCCGCACGCCGTTGACGATTGCCTTCACGGAACCGCAGATCGCCACCCTGGGTGCCACGTACCAGCAATTGTGCGTGAGCCACGCGGGCCGCTTTGCCGTCGGCGCCGTGTCGTTCGGCAACCAGGGCCGTAGCCGCGTGATGCTGCAAAACCAGGGCTTGCTGCGCGTATATGCGGAGTTCGGCAGCAAGCGTTTTCTCGGCGCCGAACTGATCGGCCCGAGGGCGGAACACCTGGGTCATCTGCTGGCCTGGGCTTGCCAGGCCCAGCTGACGGTGCCGGCCATGCTCGAGATGCCGTTCTACCACCCCGTCATCGAGGAAGGCGTGCGCACGGCCTTGCGCGAACTGGCGCTGCACCTGGAAAAAGACCCGGAACACGCGCCCGGCTGCGCCGATTGCACACCGGGACCTTGAAGGCAACTTTATGATTTACATAATTTTGTAGACAAGCTCACATGATTGCGCGATCATCGCTTCCACATTGAAATATTGATTAAAAGCAAAAAACATTTCAATTGGTATATGCCGCCCATGCCGCAATGGTAAAAAGGGGAGCGGCTGGCGATGACACGGAGACGATGTGAAAATTCGGCGCATTTATGCGGGAGAACTCGCACTGGGCGTGGCCCTGCCCTGGGACGTGCACAGCGAGACGGGCGGCTTGTTGGCCAGGCTGGGCCATGTCATCAGCAGCGAGAACCAGATCGCATTGCTGCTGGCGCGCGGCGTCATCGCCGATACCAGCGCCGACGTGCCGCGCACGGAAGCGCCGTCGGCCCTGCGCATGCTCAACCTCGTCACGGCCGGCCTGGCCCTCGTCTTGCCGGTCATTGCCGCCGGGCAGGAGGACAGCCATTTATCCCTCGCGCCGCTGGCGCAGCTGGTGGAAGAGGCCGTTGCACTGGACGCCGACGTGGCGCTGGCCTGCATCCTGCACAACCAGGGCGCGGGCGACTTTGCCGTGCGCCACAGCGTCGACACGGCCGTCATCACGGCCCTGCTGGCGCGTGCCCTGAAACTCGATGACGGCGTGATCCGCAGCGTGGTGCTGGCCGCGCTGAGCATGAATGTGGGCATGCTGGAACGCCATGCTCATTTCCAGCACAAGGCGGGTCCGCTGGACGCGCAGGAACGCGCCTATTTGCGCGCCCATCCGCAAGCCGGTGTCGACTTGCTGCGCGCGGCGGGTGTGACGGACGCCGTCTGGCTGCAAGCCGTGCTGCAGCACCATGAAAATATCGATGGCAGCGGCTATCCGCTGGGTACGCAAGGCGAGGCGATCGGCATCGGCGCGCGCCTGATCATGCTGGCCGACCGCTATTGCGCGCGCGTATCGAAGCGCAGCTACCGCCAGCCCTTGCTGCCGAACGTGGCCCTGCGTGAAATGCTGATGGCCGACAAGGCCACTCTCGATGCGCCGCTGGCGTCCCTGCTGGTGCGCGAGCTGGGCATCTACCCGGTCGGCACTTTCGTGAAACTACTCAATGGGGAAATCGGCGTCGTCACGCGCAAGGGCTTGAATGCCACCACGCCCCATGTGCAGTCGCTGGTCGGCCCCCGCGGCGCGCGCCTGGACGTGCCGCTGCGGCGCGATACGCGCGTGGACTTGCATGCGATTCGCGAAGTGCTGAGCGCGGAGCAGGCGGGCTTGCAGTTTAGGCCCGATCAGCTGTGGGGCCGCAGCGCGCGCGTTTGATTTAGTTCAGCAAGCCCGCATCGAGCCGTCCTTCGAGCGCCAGCTCGCGCATGATGCGCACCGTGTCGATATCGGACTCCTTGTAGGCCGAGCGGCGGAAGTCGTCGTACAGGGCGTTGGCCGCGTCGGTGGCCGCGTCGTGGCCGTCGTCGTACTGGAAGCGCACCCACATGCTCGCTTCGTCAGGCATTTCGATGGTCATCACCAGCGAGGACGCGCTGATATCCTGTTGCGCCGGCACTTCGTAGCGCACCTGCAGTTGCGGTATCAGCACCACCTTGTCGTTGATGACCAGTTCGCCATAGCGCAGGCTGCGCGCGAAACCGGCATCGCTGCGCTCGCTGATCTGGCACTCGTCGAGGTGCGGCACGAACAGCTTCGGCGATTCGGCGCGCAAGACGAGGCCGCGCCACACCTGTTCCAGTGTCAAGGTGTCGATCAGCGGGTTCAAGGGATCGTTGATTTCAATCAGGTGTTCAAATTTCATGGGACTGCCATTCGGTAAGTGGGCGCGCACGGGCGATATAGGCGGAATGGTACTCCAGGCGTGGCATCGCCGCACGCATTGAATCGGCCAAGATGGCGGCATATGGCGATATATCAATGACTATGCCTGTTTTTCAGGCATGGTCCGCCATGCAAATAGCCTGCGCGACGCTGTTACAATGGACTGCTGTTCCCTGCGGAAATACCCTGATGTCCAAAGCACCACAGTTCGGTCTGAATGCGCCCCAAAGCGAAGCGGTTACCTACCTCGACGGCCCTTGCCTCGTGCTGGCGGGCGCCGGTTCGGGCAAGACGCGCGTGATCACGCAAAAGATCGCCCATCTGATCGAAGATCGGGGCTATGACCCGCGCACCATCGCCGCGTTGACCTTCACCAACAAGGCGGCGCTGGAAATGCAGGAACGTATCGCCAAGTTATTAAAACAGCCGCGCCAGGCCAAGCAGTTGACGGTGTCGACTTTCCATTCGCTGGGCGTGAAAATCCTGCGCCAGGAAGCCAATGGCGTGGGCTTGAAGGACCGCTTTTCCATCATGGATAGCGACGACTGCTTTTCCCTCGTGCAAGACCTCGCCATTACCACCGATAAACAGGTCATTCGTGGCATCCAGAATGCCATGTCCCTGTGGAAAAATGGCCTGATCGATCCGGACATGGCCCTGGCGCAAGCCAAGGATGAGGATGAGGCGAACGCGGCGCGCATCTACCGCAGCTATGTGGCAACGCTCTCCGCCTACCAGGCCGTCGATTTCGACGATCTGATCCGCCTGCCCGTGGAACTGTTTCGCAACAACGGCCCCGTGCGCGACAAGTGGCAGCGCCGCCTGCGCTATCTGCTGGTCGATGAATACCAGGACACGAACACCTGCCAGTACGAACTGGTGAAACTGATGGTGACGGGCATCGGCAAGAAGCCGATGTTTACGGCCGTGGGCGACGACGACCAGGCGATTTACGCGTGGCGTGGCGCCACCGTGGAAAACCTGAAGACCCTGGAAACGGATTTCCCCGATCTGCGCGTGATCAAGCTCGAGCAGAATTACCGCTCCACCATGCGCGTGCTCAACGCGGCCAATGCCGTCATCGGCAACAACCCGAAACTGTTTGAAAAGTCGCTGTGGTCCGAGCACGGCCTGGGCGAGCCGATCAAGGTGCTGGGCATGCAGACGGACGAGCAGGAGGCGGAGCAGGTCGCCATCATGATCTCGGCCGACCATTTCGAGCGCAAGAACAAATTTTCCGACTACGCGATTCTGTACCGCGGCAACCACCAGGCGCGCATCATCGAGCAATGCTTGCGCAAGGAACGCATCCCGTACACGATTTCGGGCGGCCAGAGTTTCTTCGACAAGGCCGAGATCAAGGACATCATCAGCTATCTGCGTTTGCTGGCCAACGAAGATGACGATCCGGCGTTCATCCGCGCCGTGACGACGCCGCGCCGTGGCGTGGGGCAATCGACTTTGGAAGTGCTGGGTGCGTTTTCGGGGCAGTGGCAGTGCTCGCTGTTCCAGGCTGTGTTCAAAGGCGGCATCGAGGCCAAGCTGACGGACCGCCAACTGGGGCCGCTGCGCGACTTCTGCAACTTCATCAACGACCTCGAATCGCGCGCCAGCCGTCCCGGCGCGGCCGGCAGCGGCGACAACGCGGCCGAAGTGCTGGACGACATGATGAAGGAAATCCACTACGAATCGTATCTGTACGATGCTTTCGAGGAACGCCAAGCGCAAAGCAAGTGGCAGAACGTGCTGGAATTCGTCAACTGGCTCAAGGAGCGGGGCCGGGGTGGCAAGGACCGCGACGGCGAAGAAAAGAACGTGCTGGAACTGACGCAGATGGTGGCCTTGATGACCATGCTCGAAGGCAAGGACGAGGAGCAGGACGCCGTGCGCATGTCGACCCTGCACGCGTCGAAAGGTCTCGAGTTTCCGCACGTGTTTCTGGTGGGCGTGGAAGAGGGCATCTTGCCGCACAAGGGCGACCCTGACGCGCCGGCCGAAACCATCGCCGCGCGCATCCAGGAAGAGCGGCGGCTGATGTACGTGGGCATCACGCGGGCCCAGCGCACCTTGCACATCACGTGGTGCAAGAAGCGCAAGCGGGCTGGCGAGCAAGTCCATTGCGACCCGTCGCGCTTCATCAAGGAAATGGAACTCGACGTGGGCGACGCCGTGCCGACGGAGGCGGAAGTGATTTCGCCGAAAGAACGTCTGGCGCGCATGAAGGCCTTGCTGGCTGCGCCGAAGGGCTAAGCGGCGTTCACGCTTCCACGGCCCCGTCGGGCGTGGTTTTTGGCACGATGGCCAGTTGCATGCCCAGCGCATCGAGCATCTTTAAAATGGTTTCAAAGCGCGGCTTGCTGCCTTCGCGCAAGGCTTTATATGCGCCTTCGCGCGTGATGTCGGCCCGGGCCGCCACCTTCCCCATGCCGTAGGCGCGCACCACGTCGTTCATGGCCGACTGGAACAGTTCGGCGTTGCCGGTGGCGACGATTTCGCTCATGTAGGCGGCCACGGCTTCCTTGCTGGTCAGGTGTTGCGTCGGATCAAATTTGCTCAATCCCAGTGCGTCGAGGTCGTCGAGGTCGAAGCCGTCAGCGTCAGTATGGTCGTTCATTTTTTTCGTGCTCCTGTCGATGGGCTGGCCGCCGCTTTTTGCTTCCGGATGGCCGCCTGTTGGGCCTTCAATGTTTGCAGTATCGCCTGCGCGTGCCTGATGTCGCGCCGCTGGCTCGACTTGTCGCCACCGAGCAGCAGCAAGATCAGGGTGCCCAGGTTGGTCTCGTGAAAATACACGCGCCAGCCGGGCCCCGTCTGTAAAAAACGCAGCTCGCACACGCCTTCGCCCACGGGCCGCCAGTCGCCCTTTTTACCGTGCTGCAAATGCTTGATGCGCGCATCGATGGCGGCGGCCGCCACGTCGTGCAGCGAGTCTTCCCAGCGGCGGTATTCAGCCGTCTTGCGCGTGTCGATCAGCAGCGGTTCGGGTGGCGTCGGTGCATCCATTGTAATCGTTTGTTCTCATTCGTCAAGCGGTTTGATTCAGCCATACGGAGAGAATAGGCAGAAATCGGCACCGCTTCGGCAAGAATGCCGCTTGTTTGTCCTGGCTCACGCCGCTGCGGCGGTAAAATGCCGCTTTCAGTCAGGAGTCACCGTGAGCACCATGGACAATGCAGAACAGATGGAAGTACGTTTCGTCGATATCGAAATCAAGCTGGCGCAGCAGGAAGACCTGGTCGAATCGCTGAACCAGATGGTGTACCAGCAAGGCAAGCGCATCGACCAGCTCGAGGCGATGCTGCACAAGCTGGGCGAACACGTGCGCGACGGCGCGCAGCAGGCGAATGGCGGGCTGGTCAACGAGCGTCCGCCGCACTACTGAGACTGGAACTAGCCTGGCGACGCCGCTTGTTGGTCGTCCAGGGGAGAACAGAGAACTCGGAAAAAATCGGGCGCCAAGGCAACGTGTCCTTCAATGAAGGACTGCTTTCGACCGAGGCTGTGTGAAAACGCAGAAAAATTCGGCCCCGCAAAAAAACGGTCTCTTAAAACGCCCGCTACGCGATTTTTTCGGCGTGGGGAATGGTCACCCTACCCATGAAAATTTCGTGTTTTTGCGTTTTCACACAGCCTGGACGCAAAGCAGCCTTTCAAAGGCTGCGTTTTGCTTACGTCGCGTGTTCGTAACGAACATTGATGCCTTACATTCGAAGGGCATTGGCGGGACGGACCTTCATCGCGATCCACGCTTGTCGACTGGCTGCCGCCAATGCAACGACGCTGGTCACGACGAACGCGAGCAGTAGGGGCAAGTACCCGACAGGTGCCGTTTCGACCCAAGTAGACAGATAACGTGCGATGGCCACTGCTGCAACCGGCAATCCAATTAACGCGGCTACCAACAGCATAGTTCCGACGCCGCGCAAGACCAGCAGGCCGATAGCAGTGTCACTTGCACCATGCAGCTTGCGCAAGACGATTTCGCGAGCGCGGCGCTGCACGGTATCGGCCGACAGAACGTAGGTTCCAAATGCTGCAAGGGTTAGGGCGATACCTGTTGCCAGTGCGAGTAGGCTGGCCATGCGCGCATCGTCAGCATAATTGGCGGCGAGGACGCTCGACGCTGGCTGGATGGACGGAATGGCCGAGGGAAAATAACTTGGCCATATGGACCTGATGACATTCACCACCCTGGCGGCGTCGCCATTCGTGCGCACGCTCAAGGCACTACCGCCTGTGCTCAATTGGAACGCCATCGGCGCCGGTGCTTCGCGCAATGACTGGAACCGCAGTGGTGGCGCGATCCCGATGACACGACCTGGGACCGGCTTGTTATCAAAATTTGTCGTGATGACGATTTGACCAAGTGCTGCTCTGGCGTCGGCAAAGCCGAGCTGGCGTGCTGCAAGTGCATTTAGGACCAGCGGCACGGGGTCGTCGTCACGGTCCAGTGCTCGATCGAATAAGCGCCCGGCTTCTGGCTTGATGGCGTAAAGCATAAAAAAATTGCGGCTAACTTGCTTGATTTCCATCGTGGCACTGGTGCCATCCGGACGTTTCAGGTCGCGGCGCCACGTGTCGTTATGACGGCCGATCGCGTCATCCGACACAGCGACGTCTTGTACCCCGGGCGCAGCCGCCAAAGCCGTCATCAGGCCGCGCGCTGGCGCGCTGTATTTGACCTGTTCAGGCATATCTACGATGAGTATGGAGGCCGGGTCGAATCCGGGCGAAGCACGCATGGCGTAACTTGTCTGCCAGGCGATGGCTAACGTCACACTGGCAAATCCAATCGCTGCCGTTAGCTGCGCCACGGTCATGCTGCGCCGCAGGCGTGCAGTCGCACGCGATTCAGTTGCCGTGCGCCCGGCCAATGATTGTGCCGAAGGGACAGACCAGGCGATCCACGCCGGCCAGGCCGCCGTCAACAGCCCGAGCCCGACGACAAGGGTAGCGACCCAACCCAGGTCGCCAACTGTGAACGCGTGGTTGAGTTGGCGGTCGACCAGGGTCGAAAACAGCGGCAGTGCCAGCCATGCCAGGAGTAGGCCGACAGAGGCCGCCAAGAACGTGATCAGCCATGCCTCCGCCAGCAATTCCAGCGCAATGCTCCAAGCTGAGGCGCCGAGCACTTTGCGCATGGCCAGTTCACGCTGGCGCCGCACTACCCGCACAGTCGCCAGGTTCACGAAATTGATCGAAGCCAGAACAAGGATGAGCACGGCGACAGCGGCAAGGCCGGCAACGACCACCGGATCGCCCCGCTGGCCCGCGCTGGCGATGAAATTACCCTTGATGCCCGTATCGAAATAGGCTGCGTCGAGCCGCGCTAGCGCAATGTCCATTACTGGGCGCACGCCCAGGCGCGCCTTGATATCGGGGGCCTGCTGATGTAATGCTGGTGCACCGTCGACTGCGTCCTGCAGCTGTCGGACAAGCATCGGCACGGACGCGCCGGTGTTCACACGCACCAGGAGCTTGCCTGACCAGCCTTTGAGGCCGGTTCGCATTTCATCGCGGACATCGGCCGCGAGCGTTGAATCGGTGCCTAGCAGTGCTTCAAATGGCATGGTGGTATTCGCAGCCGGCGTACGCAGCACCGCGCCAACCCGTAACAATTTACCTTCCGCAAACAGACTGCGGCCCAGGGCCTGCTTGGTGCCAAACAGCCGCATTGCGGTTAATTCGGTGACCGCGATCTGATCCGGCACTCCCAATGCCGTGGCAAGATCGCCCCGCATTGCCCTCAGGCCCAGCATCTCGACAAACCCAGGCAAGACAGTCAGGCTTTTCAGGGCATGCAGCTTGCCGTCGACGTTGACCGTCAAGCCTGCTGTCTCGGGACGTGATGGCAAGTAGCCGGTGGCCGCAGCCACACCGGGTGCTGCCGCTGCAACAGAGCGCAGCAGCAGCGGCGCCTGGTCGTACCAGGGGCCCGTGGGATCGACATTGTCGCGTTGCTTCACGATGTAGACATGTTCCACATCGGGCACTTCGGCATTATATTGCCAGCAGTAACGCACTAAGCCGAGAATCAGTATGGCTGAAGCAATGCCGATAGCCAGGGTGAGTATGGCAATGGCAGCGTAGGCGGGTTCCCGTCGCAGTGCGCGTGCGCTGTGGCGCATCGTGGTCAATAACATGTTCGCTCTCCGGTCAGGCGGGCTGCAGGGCGTCGATCAGGATACGGCCGTCCAGCAGCCGTATCGTACGAGAAGCTTGCGCGGCGTGCGTCGGCGAGTGCGTCACCATGACGATGGTCGTGCCATCTGCATTGATCTGACGCAGAATGCGCATCACCTCGTCGCCGTGTGCTGTATCAAGATTGCCCGTTGGCTCATCAGCAAGCAGCAGCGCTGGACTGGCCACGAGCGCGCGCGCGATGGCTACACGCTGTTGCTGTCCGCCGGAAAGTTGCGACGGACGGTGACCGGCGCGATGCGCCACGCCTAGTTGATCGAGCATCGCGGCGACGCGAACCTTTCGTTGCGCTGCAGGCACATCCAGGTAGTCAAGTGCCAATGCCACATTTTCGGCAACCGTCAATTCTTCGATTAGATTGAAATTCTGAAAAATGAAGCCGATACGTCCGCGCCGTAATCGGTTGAGCTGTGCCTCGCTCCAGCCCGCCACATTGCGACCGTCGAACCAGCATTCGCCACCGTCGGGCGTGTCCAGCAGTCCCAGCATACCCAGGAGTGTAGACTTACCACAGCCGGACGGCCCGGTGATCGCCACATATTCACCCGCGGCGATGGTGAGGTCAATCCGGTCAAGCGCCGTTGTCTGCACCTCGCCGCCACGATACGTTTTCGTTAGGTTGACGAGCCTGAACATGCTTTGCTGTTGTGTACGATTCAATTGCATGATTTTGTCATTTCCGTGAGAGACCTGTTAGTGAGTAAGCTGAAGATGCCGCGCCGTTGCATACGGCGTGTAGGATGACACGATGACGCGCTCGCCGGCGACCAGGCCGTCGAGTACTTCGATCTGCGTGCTGTTGCGCCGGCCAAAACGCACGGCCCGGTGCTCCGCTTGTACGCCGTCAGCGCGCACGACGAATACCCAGCCGCCGCCGGTGTCATTGCTGAACGCATCGTTTGGAAGAAGCAAGCTAGTCCGCGCAGCACCCAGCGTGATCAGGACGTCGACGCTCTGGCCTGGGCTGAGGGTGGCCGGCTGGCCATCAACGAACGTCAACTCAACCGTGAATTTGCCGTCGCTCACTTGCGGATATATGCGGCTGACAACCACGTGCTTGGTCTGGCCATCGATCACGGCTGTCGCCGGTCGGCCGGTGGCAAGGCGCCGTAAATAGTATTCGTCGAGCTGGGCCGCTAAACAAAATTGCGCGATGTCGTCGATGCGTCCAAGGCGCTGTCCTGATCGGACTGTTTCCCCTACCTGCAATTTGAAATCTGCAAGGCGGCCGGCAACGGGCGCGCGCACGGCCAGTGCATCGACGCCAGCATTGACCAACTTCAGGCCATCTTCCAGCCTGGATACCGCCTGGGCAATCTGTCCGATGGCGTCGCGCCGGGCTGCCTCTTCGCTTTTCCCAGCGGCGTCTTCGCTGGCTAGCGCGTGGCGCTGCCGCGTCAGCTGGTCGGCTACTTCTTCCAGTGCGGAACCCGACACGAAACCCTGCTTGGCCAGTGCCGCGCTCCTCGCCAATTGCTTCTCAGCCTGAGCGACTGCAAACGCGAGGTCGGCGCTGCGCCGCGCACTTTCCGCCCGGCTGGTTTCACCCGCGAGGCGCAGGTTCAACAGGTTTGAAATCTGCTGCGCATGCTCAGCTTCGCGTGCGAGCACCTCAAGCCGGCGCTGTGGATTCGACAGCCGGAACAGTAATTCGCCTTGGCGTACCAGCGCGCCATCGCGCACCATCACCTCTTCGGCCCGGCCATTTTCCACCACATCCAGTACGACCGAGTGCAGCGGCTGGGCCGTTGCACGCGCGGCCACGTCGTCGCGCAGGATGCCGCGCTCGACGACAGCGATGCGCACGCTGGCAGCGGGTACCTGCAGTCCGCTGGGCCAGAGCCACCACGCTAGTGCAGCAAGGCCAATCAAGATGAGCAAAATCGCTATTGCCGTGCGCCAACGCCGGCCGCGCTGTCGTAGGACCGGTTGGTCCATCGCCGCACCCGTAGGGCGTGATGCATTTGCGTTGTCGTCTTTTGTCATGATTTCTACTGTCGCAACATCCGTGCCACGCGGTTTCGGCCCAATCGACCGGTATTTTTTTCAATTGCCCGCTCATTCGTTCGCAAACGCACATGCAAACTGTCCACTTCCGGACACTTTGGGCAAAGTGATATCGCGCTGTGGAATCATGCAAAGCATGCTGATAAACTCGAGTTCTGTTAATTCTTTTATTTCCAATGTCCGGCAAGCACGCAAATGTACTGATCCTCGACGACGATGCAGACGTGGCGCTGGCAGCGCGTATGCTGCTGCGCCGGCACGTTGCGCAGGTCGCGACACTTGACCATCCTGCACAGTTGCCCACATGGCTCGCAAGCAATCGTCCTGACGTTGTTCTCCTCGATTTGAATTTTTCGGCGGGACGGACGGATGGTGGCGAAGGTATGCAGGTTTTGGCGCAATTGAGGGCGCTGCCCAACCCACCCGATATCATCGCGATGACCGCGTACGCTGATGTTCCTCTGGCCGTTGCGGCGATGCAGGGCGGCGTAAGCGATTTTCTGACAAAGCCGTGGGATAACGTTCGCCTGGTGCATGCTGTCGAGGCAGCCTTTGCGCGACAGGCCTTGCGTCAGCCTATTCATGCCAAAGCATCTGACGCGGCGCCAGCCGACGCCGATGGATTGCTCGGAAACTCGACTGCGATGGCTGCCTTGCGTGACATGATCGCCAGTGTGGGTCCCACCGAGGCAAACGTCATGATCCTGGGAGAAAACGGCGTGGGCAAGGAACTGGTGGCGCGAGCCGTTCACCGGGCTTCACACCGGGCATCCCGGCAGTTTCTCGCAGTGGATATGGGGAGCCTGCCAGAGGCAATGCTGGAAAGCGAATTGTTCGGACACCGGCGCGGCGCGTTCACCGATGCACGCAATGACCGCGCGGGCCGCTTCCAGGCAGCGTGCGGTGGCACATTGTTTCTTGACGAAGTCAGCAATATGCCCTTGACAGCACAAGCGAAGCTGCTAACAGTGCTCGAACGACGCCAAGTGACGCCCTTGGGCGCGGACACTCCCGAGGGCGTTGACGTGCGCGTCATTAGTGCCACCAATCTCGAAGAAGACCGGCTGCACGACGTTGCGCTTTTTCGCACAGACCTTCTGTTTCGCCTAAATACTATCGTCCTGCGCGTGCCGCCCTTACGCGAGCGCGCGGGCGACATTCCGGACTTGCTGCGCCATTATTTGGCCCACTACGAGCACCAATATCGCAAACCCGCGCGCGCCATAGCAGCGACTGCATTCGATGTACTGTGCACGAATGCATGGCCAGGCAATGTTCGCTCCCTGCGCCATGCCTGTGAACGCGCTGTCATCCTAGGTCGGGAAGATGTCTATACCATCGCTGACTTCGGTATTTCTGCGAAGACAGCTGCGCCTGCGTTATCGTCCCCGCTGACCATCGATGTCCCACGTGAACTGGGTACACTCGAACGTGCCGCCATCGCCGCGGCGCTGCTGGAAGTTAAGGGAAATATCAGCAAGGCCGCCAAGACGCTGGGTGTAAGCCGGGCAGCGCTGTATCGCAAGCTGGACAAACATGGGTTATAGACAGGCTCGCGTCGCCCTCGGCGGGACACTGCTTGCTGCGGCTGGGTGGGTAGGTGGTGCGCTAAATGGGAGCGTTGATGGTCTGGGAGCACGTGCCGCCGTTTTGCTCGTCCTGACAGTGCTGCTCGCTGCAGCGCTGATTTGGCCTTCAATCGTACACGTTACGGCAATGACGCCAGAGAGACAGTTTCAACTCCCGACTTTGCAAGCGCCTGAGACTCTCCGACTGCTCTTGCTTGAAGCACGCCTTGAACATGCACCGGTCCCGCTGTTCAACATGACTCCGACCAGGATGGAACCATTGAATGCAAGCGCGCGGCGGCTTCTGGCGCCTGGACGTGTCACTGACACGGTTCCCCTAAGTACGGCTTTAGCCGGCCTTGCCGTTGGCACGCGGACGCTGGTTCAGTTCGACAGTGAGCATGGCACTGAACGTGCCCTAGCCGTGCGCAATGCTTTGACCGTCGATGGTGCGCCGCAGTCCCTCGTTGCACTGCTGCCGCTGGAGGACGAACTATCCGCTGAAGCCATGCAAGCCTGGCGCAAGCTCGTCCATGTATTGACCCATGAGATCATGAATTCACTGACACCAGTGGCGTCCCTTTCGCAAACGTCGCGCACGCTGCTCGCTGAGGCAGCAGGCTCTCTTGCTCCCGACGTGGCCGCAGACCTTGACGTCGCGCTAGACGCAATAAGCCGTCGCGCTGAAAGTCTGGGTCATTTCGTCAGCCATTACCGCGTGTTGGCTAGCCTACCGACGCCTCTGCCGCAACAATTCCTAATCAAAGACTTGTTTGCACGGTTATCGGCTTTGGTGGCACCGAGCTGGCAGGCCCGCGGAGGAAGCGCGACTTTCGTCGTCGCATCAAGCACGCTGGCATTACGGGCTGACTCTGGCCAGATCGAACAAGCTCTGGTTAACCTGCTCCAGAATGCGGTAGAAGCAACCACCGCGAGTCTGGTGCCGCAAGTGGCCGTCGATGCGCGCCTCACGACAGGTGGCCGGTTGCGCATCGATGTGCGTGACAATGGACATGGCATTGCCGATGGGGTAGCGGCGGAAATGTTTACGCCATTTTTCTCGACCAAAAAACAGGGAGGCGGTATCGGCCTTGCAATGGTGCGGCAGCTAATTCAGTTGAACGGCGGAACCGTGCGCTACGCCCGCCCGGTCAACGATGGCGCTCACTTCATCATCACATTCTAGATCAAGGCATCTCGCATATTTTCAGTAATCGCGCTGTGTGAACTTGGCCGCATCGAGCGCACGCTGTTCATTCTGGACTGGCTCCAAAGCGTCGAGCTACGCCGGCGCGTCCATGCGGGACTGAACAAAGGGGAACCCGGCACCGAGCGTGATGGGTATGGACCTGCCGCAGGGGAGCGCCTGACGGATGATCGGGCATGAAAACCTTTCATGTATGGCCATATCGCTACCATCGGTAGTTGCTGGTGACGCAAGTGTTTCAGGCTGTTATTATTTCAGGCTGGCCCGCGACACAATCGCGGCTCTCTTGCGTTTCTTGAAAGAAGACATGACCCGTCCAACAATGCTCGTCATCGCCGCCAGCCTGATGCTGGCGCCAGCCGCCGCCGTTTTTGCCTCCACCGCTACCGCGGCGGCAACACTGCCCGCCTCGAACCCGTTTGCGCAAGCGAGCAGCCTGCCATTCAACTATCCGCCGTTCGACAAGGTGCAGGACGCCGACTACGCGCCCGCCTTTACGGCAGGCATGGCCGCCAACCTGGCGGAAATCAGTGCGATTGCGAACAACAAGAAACCTGCCACGTTCGACAACACCATCGTGGCCATGGAGCGCTCGGGCCAGTTGCTGAGCCGTGTACGCACCGTGTTTTCCGTGATGTCCGGCTCGAATACGAATGACACGATCCAGGGCCTGGAACGCGAGCTGGCGCCGAAAATGGCGGCCCATAGCGATGCGATCATGCTCAATGACAAACTCTTCAAGCGCATCGATACCCTGTACGCCAAGCGCGACAAGCTGGGCCTCGATGCCGAATCGAAACGCTTGCTCGAGCGCTATCACACGGACTTCGTGCGCGCCGGCGCCAAGCTGTCGGCCGCGGACAAGGAAAAGCTGCGCGCCTACAACGGCCAGCTCGCTGCCCTGTCGACCAAGTTCGCGCAGAACGTGCTGAAGGAATTGAATGCGTCGGCCGTCGTCGTCGACACGCGCGAAGAGCTGGACGGCCTGTCGCCGGCCGCCATCGAAGTGGCCGCCGGCCTGGCCAAGAAGCGCGGCCTGGACGGTAAATATGTGATCGCTCTCGTCAACACGACGGGCCAGGCGCCGCTGTCGCTGCTGACCAACCGCGCCTTGCGCGAACGCATCATGGCCGCCTCGCAAGCGCGCGGCAGCCGTGGCGGCGAGTTCGACAACACCCAGGAAGTGCTGGAACTGGCAAAACTGCGCGCCGAACGTGCCGCGCTGATGGGTTACCCGAACTACGCGGCGTATTCGCTGGAAGACCAGACGGCGCACGACACGACCGCCGTGAACGCCCTGCTGGGCGAGCTGGCGAAGCCGGCCGTCGTCAATGCGCGCCGTGAAGCGGACGATATCCAGAAGGTCATCGATGCAGGCAAAGGCGGCTTCAAGGTGGGTGCCGCCGACTGGGCCTTCTATAGCGACAAGGTGCGCGCCGAACGCTATAACTTCGACGAGACGCAATTGAAACCGTACTTTGAAATGCACAGCGTGCTGACCAAGGGCGTGTTCTTTGCTGCAGGCAAGTTGTATGGCCTCACGTTCAAGCAGCGCACCGACTTGCCCGTCTACACGTCCGACATGCTGGTCTACGACGTCTTCAATGAAGACGGTACGCAGCTGGCCATCTTTACGCTTGACCCTTACGCGCGCAGCAACAAGCGCGGCGGCGCCTGGGCGAATGCCTACGTGGGCCAATCGACCTTGCTGAACCGCAAGCCGGTGATCGCGAATAACCTCAACATTCCGAAGCCGGAAGCGGGCCAGCCGACCCTGATGACGTTTGACGAAGTCAACACCATGTTCCACGAATTCGGCCATGCGCTGCACGGCATGTTTTCGAACGTGACATACCCGCGCTTCGCCGGCACCAGCGTGCCGCGCGACTTCGTCGAATACCCGTCGCAAGTCAATGAAATGTGGGCGCTGTGGCCGGAAGTGTTGCAAAACTATGCCAAGCACTATCAGACGGGCGCGGCTATTCCTGCCGAGCTGCTGGCGAAAGTGACGGCGGCCGACAATTTCAACCAGGGCTACAAAACCACGGAATACCTGGCATCGGCCCTGCTGGACCAGCGCTGGCACCAGCTGACCCCGGCGCAAATCCCGACCGACGTGCTGGCCTTTGAAAAGGCCGCCTTGACGGATGCTGGCGTCGATTTCGCCCCGGCGCCGCCGCGCTACCGCACCACCTATTTCTCGCACGCGTTCGCGGGCGGTTACTCGGCCGGCTACTACGCGTATCTGTGGTCGGAAAAGCTCGACGCCGACACGGTCGAGTGGTTCAAGGAAAACGGCGGCCTGACGCGCAAGAACGGCGACTGGTTCCGCAATAAACTGCTGTCGCGCGGCGGCAGCGCCGACGCGCTCGACATCTACCGCAACTTCCGCGGCCGCGATGCGAAGATCGAGCCGCTGCTGCAACGCCGTGGCCTGAACGGCAAGTAATCCTCGTACCCGTCACCGGCCTGGCCGGTGATGACCATCAGTGGCCGCCATGCAATGGGCGGCCATTTTTATTTGGCGAACCGCCACGCAAACCGTGGTAAACCGCGCAGTTGGCGCGATGCACCACAGGATCGCCCATCTTGGATGACGCCTGTGTGACAGGCTGCTATGATCTGCCACTGGCCCGCGACGCGATCGCGGCTCTTCCCCGCGCTTTCTGAAAGATGTCATGATCCGTCCACAACTGCTCGTCATCGCCGCCAGCGTCATGCTGGCCCACGCCGCTCCATCCGCCATGGCTGCCGCCACTGCAAAATCCGCGCCCGCCGCCGCCGTCAGCGCCCAGAACCCTCTGCTGAAAGCCAGTCCGCTGCCATTCCAGATGCCGCAGTTCGGCCTGATCAAGGATGAGCACTACGCGCCGGCGTTTGCCGAAGGCATGAAACGCCAGCTGGCCGAAGTCAATGCGATCGCCAATAACCGCCAGGCGCCCACGTTCGAAAACACCATCGTGGCCCTCGAGCGCACGGGGCAGTTGCTGCACCGCGTGCAAAGCATCTTCAGCAACATGACGTCGACCAATACCAATGCCGTGCTGGAAGCGGTGGAAGTGGACGTGTCGCCGAAACTGGCCGCGCATGGCGACGCGATTACCCTCAATCCAAAACTGTTTACCCGCATCGATACCCTGTACGCCAAGCGCGACAAGCTGGGTCTTGATGCCGAATCCCTGCGCCTCTTGGCCCGCTATCACACGGATTTCGTGCGCGCCGGCGCCAAGCTGTCCGATGCGGACAAGGAAAAATTGAAAGCCTACAACGCCGAGCAGGCGGGCCTGGAAACGGCCTTCGCGCAAAACGTGCTGAAGGAAACGAATGCCAAGAGCATCGTCGTCGACACGCGCGCCGAACTGGCCGGCATGACGGACAGCGATATCGATACGGCTGCCGCCGCCGCCAAGGAACGCGGCTTGACGGGCAAGTTCGTCATCGCCCTCGTGAATACGAGCGGCCAGCCGCCGCTGGCCGTGCTGACGGATCGCAAGACACGCCAGCGCCTGATGGATGCGTCGCTGAACCGTGGCAGCCAGGGCGGCGAGTTCGACAACCGCGCCATCGTCTTGAAACTGGCAAAACTGCGCGCCGAACGGGCCACCTTGCTCGGTTACGCCAACTATGCCGCGTATTCGCTGGAAGACCAGACGGCCAAGACCACGACGGCCGTCAATACACTGCTGTCGGAACTGGCGAAACCGGCCGTCGCCAACGCGCGCCGCGAAGCGGCCGACCTGCAGCAAGTGGTCGATGCGGAAAAAGGCGGTTTCCAGGTGGCGGCGGCCGACTGGGCCATCTACACGGACAAGCTGCGCAAGCAGCGTTTCAACTTCGATGAAAACGAGCTGAAACCATACCTGGAATTGAACAGCGTGCTGAACAACGGCGTCTTCTTTGCCGCCAATAAACTGTACGGCATCAGCTTCAAGGAACGTAAAGATCTGCCGGTGTATAACCCGGACGTGCGCGTCTACGACGTGACGGACGCCAACGGCAAGCCGCTGGCCCTGTTCATTGCCGACTTCTATGCGCGCGGCAACAAGCATGGCGGCGCGTGGATGAATGAATACGTGTCGCAATCGTCCTTGATGGGCACGCATCCGGTCGTCGCCAACCAATTGAACATTCCGAAGCCGCCGGCTGGCCAGCCGACCTTGCTGACGTTCGATGAAGTGACGACCATGTTCCACGAATTCGGCCATGCGCTGCACGGCATGTTTTCGAACGTGAAATACCCGCGCTTTGCCGGCACCAGCGTGCCGAGCGACTTCGTCGAGTATCCATCGCAAGTCAATGAAATGTGGGCCGTCTGGCCGGAAGTGCTGCAAAACTATGCCAAACACTACCAGAGCGGTGCGGCCATGCCGCAGGAATTGCTCGACAAGGTGACGGCGGCCAAGAAATTCAACCAGGGTTTCATGACGACGGAATACCTGTCGGCGGCCCTGCTGGACCAGCGCTGGCACCAGCTGACGCCGAGCCAGATCCCGACCGACGTGCTGGCCTTTGAAGCGGCGTCGCTGAAAGACGCGGGTGTCGATTACGCGCCCGTGCCGCCGCGCTACCGCACCAGCTACTTCTCGCACAGTTTCTCGGGCGGCTACTCGGCGGCCTACTACGCCTACCTGTGGTCGGAAAAACTGGATGCGGAATCGGTCAACTGGTTCAAGGAAAACGGCGGCCTGACGCGCAAGAATGGCGACTGGTTCCGCAGCAAATTGCTGTCGCGCGGCGGCAGCGTCGATGCGCTGCAACTGTTCCGTGACTTCCGCGGCCGCGATGCCACCGTGGAACCGCTGCTGGAACGCCGCGGCTTGAACGCGAAGTAAGCCGTCCTCATCAGAAGCTTGCGTTGCGTTGACCTGGCGCACGCAAGCTTTCCGTGCCGGCGGCGTAGAATTGAGTAAGATGTAAACAAGAAGGCAGTCGAAAGAGTATATGAGTCAGCAAGATTTGAATGGCATCACCCTGGAAGGTATCGTGACGCGCCTGCAAGCCCACTACGGCTGGGACGGCCTGGCCAAGCACATCGATATCAATTGCTTCATCAGCGATCCCAGCATCAAATCGAGCCTGAAGTTTTTGCGCAAGACCCCGTGGGCCAGGAGCAAGGTGGAACAATTGTTCTTGGACACGCAATTTACTGACTGACAGGAAAAAACATGGATAGCAAACTCAAGGAATCGCTGCAACAACTGCATTCGACACTGGAAACCAGCGGCCCCGTCGATGAAGAACTGCATGGTTTGCTGCAAAAACTCGATGTCGACATCAAGTTGCTGATGGAAAAGCGCGCCGCGCAGGAACAGGAAGAAGAGTCGACCACCTATGGCCTGGCCGAGCGCAGCCAGGAATTGTCGGCCAAGTTTGCCGTCAAGCACCCGAAACTGGAGCCGGCGTTGCGGGAGCTTGGTGAGATTTTGGCGAATATGGGAATTTGATCGGGGTCCGACCCGCCGGGTCGTACCCCAGCAGTCAAAAATTCTGGGGTCAGACCCAATGGGTCTGACCCCAAGTGATTGAAAAATAAACGTTTTTTGTACTGAAATCCAACAGTAAAAAGCAGGCCGTCAGGTTGGAAATGGCCAATTCCGGTACAATCCGTACCCTATGAGCTCCCCTACCAATTTATTTGCGACCGTTCCCAAGCGGTCTGCCCGCGCTGCCGTGGCGCCTTTCCTGCCGATGTCGCGTACCGAGATGGACGCGCTGGGCTGGGACCAGTGCGACGTCATCCTCGTCACGGGCGACGCCTACATTGACCATCCGAGTTTCGGCATGGCCCTCGTTGGCCGCCTGCTCGAAGCGCAAGGCTACCGAGTCGGCATCATCAGCCAGCCGGACTGGCTGTCGGCTGACGCGTTCCGCATCCTCGGCAAGCCGCGCCTGTATTACGGCATTACCGCCGGCAACATGGATTCCATGGTCAACCAGTACACGGCCGACCGCAAGATCCGCTCCGACGACGCCTACACGGCGAATGCGGAACCGAATAAACGCCCGGACCGCGCCGTCACCGTGTACGCCCAGCGCGCGCGCGAAGCGTATCCCGACGTGCCCATCGTCATCGGCAGCATCGAAGCATCGCTGCGCCGCATCGCCCATTACGATTACTGGTCGGACAAGGTCCGCCGTTCCGTCTTGCCCGATTCCAAGGCCGATCTGCTGATCTTCGGTAATGCCGAGCGGGCGCTGGTCGACCTGACGCACCGCCTGGCCGCCGGCGAATCGATCAAGGATATCCGCAACTTGCGCGGCACGGCCTTCATGGTGCCGTCCGGCTGGTTGCCCGGCGACGACTGGGGCGTGCACAATTCCACCCGCGTCGACGTGCCCGGCAAGATCGATCCGCACTACAGCCCCTACGAGATGGTGCAGGAAGACAAGACCGCCTGCGCCACGGAAAATGCGTCGAAATCGGCCGAAGTCATCAAACCGATCCGCATCATGAGCCGCGAAGAGCGCCTGGCCATGGCCAAGGAAAAGCACGACAAGACGGTCGTGCGCCTGCCCGCCTACGACGTCGTCAAGGATGACCCCGTCATGTACGCGCACGCGTCGCGCGTGTTCCACCTGGAATCGAATCCCGGCAATGCGCGCGCCATGGTGCAGGCGCATGGCGAACGCGACGTGTGGCTCAACCCGCCACCGCTGCCGCTGGCCATGGACGAGATGGATGGCGTGTACGACATGAACTACGCGCGCGCCCCGCACCCGAGCTATGGCAAGGCGCATATCCCGGCCTGGGAAATGATCCGCTTTTCCGTCAACATCATGCGCGGCTGCTTCGGCGGCTGCACCTTCTGTTCGATCACGGAACATGAAGGCCGCATCATCCAGAGCCGCTCGGAACCGTCGATCCTGCGTGAAATCGAACATATCCGCGATAAAACCAAAGGCTTTACGGGCACCATTTCCGATATGGGGGGCCCGACGGCGAATATGTACCGTCTGGCCTGCAAGGAAAAAGAGATCGAAGTGTCGTGCCGCCGCCTGTCGTGCGTGTACCCGTCCATCTGCGTCAACCTGGGTACGGACCACAGCAAGCTCATCTCGCTGTACCGCAAGGCGCGCGCCATTCCTGGTATCAAGAAAGTCTTGATCAGCTCGGGCTTGCGCTATGACCTGGCCGTGCGTTCGCCCGAGTATGTGAAGGAACTGGTCACGCACCACGTCGGCGGCCTCTTGAAGATTGCTCCTGAGCACACGGAAGAGGGCACATTGTCGAAGATGATGAAGCCCGGCATTGGCGCGTACGACGAGTTCAAGGAAATGTTCGACCGCTTCTCGCTGGAAGCGGGCAAGAAGCAGTATCTGATCCCGTATTTCATCGCTGCCCATCCTGGCACGACGGACCTGGACATGCTGAACCTGGCTCTGTGGCTGAAGAAAAACAATTTCAAGCTGGACCAGGTGCAAACCTTCATGCCCACGCCGATGGCCATGGCGACGACGATGTACCACACGCGCAAGAATCCTTTGCGCAAGGTGACAGCGGATTCGGAAGTGGTGGAAACGGCGCGCAGCGGCAAGATCCGCCGCACGCACAAAGCGTTCCTGCGCTACCAGGACCCGGCCAACTGGCCGATCCTGCGCGAAGCGCTGGTCAACATGGGCCGTGGCGACTTGATCGGCAATGGCGACAAGCATTTGATACCCGCCTGGACGTCGTCGGAGTCGGGCGGCCTGGCGGCAGGCGAACGCAGCCGCCAGACGCATGGCGCCGGCACGCCGGACAAGTTCAAGGTCACGCCAGGCAAGAACCGCATCGCCCTGGGCGGTACGGCAGCGGCGCCCAAAGCGTCGGCCGCCGAGTCGAAGGTGCGCCCATCGATCCTGTCGACCATCAAGACCAAGGCCAAGCCGGCCGCCGCGCCGATGGGCCGTGGCAGCAAGTCGCCAGCCAAGGGTAGCCATGGGGCGCCAGCACGGGGCGGGCGCAAGTAAACGCCCCTGTGCCCTCGGGCATCGACTGAAAACCCGGCAATGCGTACAGCGTTGCCGGGTTTTTTGCTATCTGCGCACCAAGATGGGGCGGCGGACTGCCGTGGTGGCGGGATTTTTACCAATATTTAAAAATTGGATAGAGCAAAAGGCAATTTTCCCTTGTGGCAACTTGGGGTTTGAAAATATACTCGTTGAATATTTAGCCGTACAGCAACAAAGCTGCCATTCTGGCAAGCACCAGCGTACGCGACTCCCAGCGTTGATATGAAAAGAGAAGCCAATTGAAATGCCTTTCCTGCCAGGCCGAGAATAAGCCGGGCGCCAAATTCTGTTCTTCCTGCGGCACGACGTTTGCCGTTGCTCCTGCCGCAGCCGCTCCCGTACCAGGCAAAGCCTGTGGCCAGTGCGGCCATGATTGCAAGCTTGACGCCAAGTTCTGCCCCAAGTGCGCGTTCAGCTTTGCCGTGGCGCCCGTTGCCGTGCCGGTGCCGCCGCCGTTGCCGGAACCCGTCATTGCGCCCGCTATCGAGCCAGTGACTGAGCCCGCCGTTGAGCTTGTTGTTGAGCCTGCCCCGGCGCCGGTGGCGGTGCCGGAACCGGTCGCGCCACCGCCACCACCGCCCGTGCTGGAAAAGCGCCGTGCCGAGCCCGTGCCCGAAGCTTCACCCGAGCCTGTACCCGAGCCAGCTCCCGCCTCCGATGTGCAGACGGACAGCCCACCGGCTGGCAACCGCACGAAACTGATCGCCGCCGCCGTCGCAGCGGTGGTACTGCTGGGCGGTGCGGGCGCTTACTATTTTCTGTCAGGCAAGCCGACTGTCGCGGCGCCAGAAGCCGCGCCAGCCTTGCCCGCGCAGGCGAACCCTGCGCCTGCCGCCGAGCAGCCGCTGGCCATCAGCGACCCTGTGCTTGATGGCGCCACGGCGACCGAGTCTGCCACGACATCTGCGGCGGCCGCAGCCGAACCGGCGCCAGTGCCGGCCGCCGTTCCTGCTCCACCACCGGAGCCGGCACCCGCACCCGCACCCGCCCCCGTCGTGGAAAAGCCGGTCAAGCCCGCCAAGGTGACACCGCTGCCGGCGCCCGCCAAACAGACTAGCGGCCTGGAAAGCGTGATCACGGACAGTCTGTCCGAAGCGAGCCACTGCATGAGCCAGCGCAAATACGACTGTGCCATTGCCAATGCGAATGCCGTGCTGCGCATGGACACGGGCAACCGCCATGCACTCGACATCAAGCGCAAGGCGAAAGAAGCGCAAGACAAGGCGTTGTCGCAAATCCAGATCGAGTAAGCCGCGCGGCTTGCTTCCCATTCCTATTTTGATCTTTCCGGAGAATAACGTGAAAAACTTGAAACAAATTGCCAAGCCCATGGTGGCGCTGCTGGTCGTGTCTTCGATGCTGGCCGGCTGCGCCGCCCCGGGCGGGCCTGGCGCCACGAGTAATACCACCACCGCAGGCACGGACGCGGCCAGCGGCGAATGCAATACGGCCATGCTGGCCGGCATCGGCGCCGTCGTGGGCGGCTTGCTGGGCGGCGGCAACAACACCGTGCGCGGTGCGGCCCTGGGCGCCAGCCTGGGCGCGCTCGCTTGCGTGGCCTTGAATTATCAAAGCCAGCAAGTCAAGACGGCACAGCAGGTGCAGACTGACTACAAAGTGGCCAACAAGGGCAAGCTGCCCGAGCAATCGACCCTGGTGAAATACGAGACGGGCTTTACGCCGTCGTCCGTACGTCCGGGCCAGAAGGCGCAGACCAATTCGTATATTGAAGTGGCGGCCGGCACGCGCGATCCGAACCCGCTGGTGGAAGAAGAATTGAGCCTGTACAAGCCCAATGGCGACTTGATCAAAACCGTGCGCAAGGTGGTCAGCAGCAACAACGGCAGCGGCGCCTACAAGGGTGGCTTCTCGATTCCCATGCCGGAAGGCGTGCCGCAAGGCATTTATCCTGTCCGCACGGCGCTGTACCTGAATAGCAAGCGCGTCGGTGGTCAGGACGTCAAGCTGCAGATCGTCCAGCGCCAGGCGCCTGCGTCCGACCTGCAACTGGCGCTGGCCTACTAACACAGCATGACCACGGGGCGGCCAGGCAGGCCGTCCCCTTCCGATTTCCCCCTTCCAGGCTAGACATGACCATTTCCACAGAAGTACCTAAATCTCTTCCCTTTTCCTCCGCGCTCGGTTCGCTGATCGAAGCGACCGACGCCATCAAGAACTTCCGCGCGATTGCCCTGCTGGCCCTGACCTTTATCGGCGCCGTGCTCGTCGGTGGCGTACTGACGATGCTCGCCGGCAGTATGAGCAGCGTGCTGCTGGGCTTCCTGGGCGGCCTGATGGCCTTCCTCGTGATGTTTTACGGTTCCAACGCCGTGGGCATTTTGCTGATGCGCGATGTACAAGGCCAGCCTGGCATGAGCCTGGTTGATGCCGTGCTCGTCTCGCTGTACACGAGCCACCGTCTGATCGCGGTCGTCTTCCTGGAATTTCTGATCGTGCTGGCGGCCATGCTCGCCATCGCCATCATCTTGTTCGTCTGCAAGATCCCCGTGCTCGGCCCCGTGCTGTACACGGTCGTCTTCCCGCTGTCGGCCATCGTGCTGGGCGTGCTGGTGTTTGCGCTGTTCTACGTGATGCTGCCACTGGCCGGCCCTGCCGCCTGGTCGGGCGCCACCGTCTTCCAGATCATTGCCCGCCTGAACCTGATCGTGCGCACCAAGCTGGTTTCGGTGATCCTGCTGGAAGTGCTGCTGTTCCTGATCACCTCGTTTGTCGCGCTGCTGATCTTTGGCGTGATCGGTACCGGCGTGTCGCTGACGAGCGGCATGTCGGCCGGCATCCTGGGCCTGGGCGGCCAGATGAACATGTATTCCCTCGCTTCGGGCCTGAGCGGCGGTTCCGGCTACATCATCGCAGCCGGTCTGGGTGGCGGCTTGTTGCTGGCGGCCGCGGCCGTGGTACCGGGCCTGATCTTTACCAAGGGCGTGTGCATCATTTACCTGAACGCTACGCGCAATGTCGATTTCAGCGCCTCGGAAGCGAGCCTGAACGACGGCCTAGCCACGGTCAAGAAAAAAGCCGAGGAAGCGCGTGAACGCGCGCGTGCCCTGGCTGAGCAAGCTGCGGCACCGGCCACGCCAGCCGCTCCCGCTGCTTCGGCCGCTGCGCCGGCTGACAGCCTGCAATGCCCGAGCTGCAAAGCGCCGGTCGCGTCCGATGACGTGTTCTGCGGCGAATGCGCGCATAAACTCAAGTAAGGCAGACCATGGCGCAATTCTGTAAACAGTGCGGCACCGCCCACGCGCCCGACGCGCGCTTTTGCGATGAATGCGGCAAGGCCGTCAACGCCGCCGCAGCCCCAGCACCGGCGCCTGCACCGGCCGCGACGCCGGCGCTGCCCGGTGTGAAGCGGCGCCACGTCATGATCGCCGGCGGTGTGCTGGCGGCGGTCATCGTGGCCGGTGGCGCGCTGGCGTGGCTGCTGGCGCCCGAGGCAGCCTCGGCCAGCAGTTTCAGCCGCGCCATCGACGCCCACCTGGCGGCCGACGAGGCGGCGCGCGACAAGCTGCTGTGCTTGTCCAACTTGCCGTACCAGAAGGAAGAAATCCGCGTGGCGTCGTACGACAGTTCCACTCGGCAATGGCTCGATATCCTCGTGCGTGGCGGCCTGTACAACGCTCCCGTCGAGCAAAGCAGCGGTGGCTGGATTGCGCAATCGCAATTTGTCTACGCGCTGGCCGCGCCGGGCAAGGCGGCCTTGCGTGGCGACAAGCTGTGCGTGGCCAAGGGCGTGAAAGTGGCCAAGGTCAGCGGCTACGATCAGGTGCGCGACCTGGGCGCACAGCAAGTGGCGATGGCCAAGGCCACCCTGACGCTGACCGATGAGGCGGCGTGGTTCGCCAAATCGCCGGACCGCGCATTGATCCTGCAGCGCTTGCCGGACGGCGACCTGCAAGTGCGACTGCCGATGGCGCTGGTCGACAAGCAATGGCAAGTCATCGACGAAGCGCACATGAGCCAGGCGGCCATGACCGGTGCGATAGGCAAAGCGTCAGCCGTGCAGGGTGCGGGCATGCTGGACAAGCTGAAAAGCGTGTTCAGCTTTGGCGGCCACCCGGCGGTGGGGAAATGGCAGGCGGCGATGGGCAACGTCCTGGAATTTACAAGTGACAGCGTGATCAATAACGGCACCTCGACCAAGGCCACCTTCACCACCAAGGGCAATACCGTGACGATCGCGCCGGAAGGCGCGGGCGAAGCGGCCATGGATATTATCGTCAGCGACGATGGCAGCACGGCGCAGATCAGCATGGGCGGCATGCGGGTAACGACCCTGCGGCGCGTGCGCGATTAAGCATCAGGCAGGCGGCGCGGCGTGCCGTCTGGCGCAGTTCACCAAGCCCGGCAATGCCGGGCTTTTTTACGCCCGCCCGACAGCGGCGCAAGCCAACTTATCTTGACATCAAGATAGTTCGCGTCCACACTCCATTTTTATCTTCATGTCGAGATAGTGCATGTCCGCCTCTCCTGCCCGTCCCGCCTGGGGCGATATCGTGCTCACGGCGCTGGCGCCCCTGATCTGGGGTTCCACGTATATCGTCACGTCCGAATTGCTGCCGCCGGACCGGCCCTTCACTGCTGCCCTGATCCGCGTGCTGCCGGCCGGCCTGCTGTTGCTGTTTGTGATGCGTCGCCTGCCCGCGCGGCGCGACTGGGCCCGCGTACTGATCCTGTCGGCACTGAATATCGGCGTGTTCCAGGCGCTGCTGTTCGTGGCGGCCTACCGCTTGCCAGGCGGCCTGGCGGCCGTGGTGGGCGCCATCCAGCCGCTGCTGGTGATGGGCCTGGCCTGGGGCGTGGAAGGGCGCCGTCCGGCCCGCCTGGCCTTGCTTGCCAGCGTGCTGGGCGTGGCGGGCATGGGCATTTTGTTGTTGTCGCCGCGCACCGTGTGGGAACCGATCGGCATCGCCGCCGCGCTGGGCGGCACGGCCTGCATGGCGGCCGGTACCTATTTGACGCGGCGCTGGAAGCCGGACTTGCCCGTGCTGGCGCTGACGGGCTGGCAATTGCTGCTCGGCGGCCTGATGCTGGCACCCGTCGCCTGGCTGGCCGATGCGCCCTTGCCGGCGCTGTCCTGGCAGCAAGTCCTGGCCTACGCCTACCTGTGCCTGGCCGGCGCCCTGCTGGCATATGCGCTGTGGTTTCGCGGCATCGCCAGGCTGTCGCCCGTGGCCGTCTCCTCGCTGGGACTGCTCAGTCCCCTGATGGCCGTCGTGCTGGGCTGGGCCTTGCTGGGCCAGGCCATGACGGGCTGGTCGATGCTGGGCTTGCTGCTGGTGCTGGCCAGCGTGCTGGCAGTGCAGTGGGCCAGCGCCCGTTCCGCAACAAACGCCTGATTTCTACGCATTTCTCCTCGGCAGGCTGATCGCATCGGCCTGATCGTTTCCCTGTGGGCGCGCCCTTTTTGCTGCACCGCACATACAGTTTTGCTTGCACTGTAATAGGGCATTGAGGCACTATTCGCTTCGCGCAAACGTTTGCGCGCCGTGAAATTTCATAAAAGCATGATGTAGACGTGCTTGACCAACAACTCTGGAGACGCTCATGACATCCCGTATTCGCCTGAAAATGATTGCCGCCGCTGTCCTGGTGTGTGCCTTGCCCGCCGTGCCGGCGATGGCGCAGACACCTGCCAAACCGAAGGTGGCGCTGGTGATGAAGTCGCTCGCCAATGAATTTTTCCTGACCATGGAAAATGGCGCCAAGGCGCATCAGAAGGCCAATGCCGCCAAGTACGACCTGCTGTCGAACGGCATCAAGGATGAGACGGATACGTCGAGCCAGATCAAGCTGGTCGAGCAAATGATCGTCTCGCGCGTCAACGCGCTGGTGATCGCCCCGGCCGACTCGAAAGCGCTGGTGCCGGTGCTGAAGAAAGCCATCGATGCGGGCATCATCGTCGTCAATATCGACAACAAGCTCGACGAAGGCGCGCTGAAAGAGAAGGGCATCAGCGTGCCGTTCGTCGGTCCGGACAACCGCAAGGGCGCCAAGGTGGTCGGCGACTTCCTGGCCAAGCAGATCAAGAAGGGCGACCCGGTCGGCATCATCGAAGGCGTGTCGACGACCTACAACGCGCAGCAGCGCACCCTGGGCTTCCAGGACGCCATGAACGCGGCCGGTGCCAAGGTTGTCAGCGTGCAGTCGGGCCAGTGGGAAATCGCTCCTGCCAATACGGTGGCGGCCGCCATGCTGAACGCCAACCCGAACATCAAGGCTTTGCTGTGCGGTAACGACAACATGGCCATCGGCGCCGTGTCCGCCATCAAGGCGGCCGGCAAGACGGGCAAAGTCATCGTCGTCGGCTACGACAACATCAACGCCATCAAGCCGATGCTGGCCGATGGCCGCGTGCTGGCTACCGCCGACCAGTTCGGTTCGCAGCAAGCCGTGTTCGGTATCGACACCGTGCTGAAAGCGCTGGCGCAGAAGAAGAAACAGGCCGAGCTCGGTGGCGTCATCGAAACCAAGGTCGAACTGGTCGCCAAGGCCGCCAAGTCCTGATCGTTTGATCCCGCCGGGGCCGGCGCCATAGCAACATTGCTGGCGCCGGCTCCGCCGTCTTATTCCGCGGAGTTTTATCATGCCTACCGACATCCCCCCGGCGCCATCAGCCGCCACCCCTCTATTGACCCTGGATAACATCGGCAAGTCCTATGTCGGCCCCGTGCTGGGCGGCGTGGGCTTGCGCTTTGCCCCCGGCCAGGTGCTGGCGCTGACGGGCGAAAACGGTGCTGGCAAGAGCACCCTGTCGAAGATCATCTGCGGCCTGGAGCAAGCCACCACGGGCACGATGCTGCTCGACGGCAAGCCCTATCAACCCGCCTCGCGCGGCGCCGCCGAGGCGCTGGGCATCCGCATGGTGATGCAGGAACTCAATTTGATTCCCACCCTGTCGATCGCGGAAAACCTGTACCTGAAAAATCTGCCGCAGCGTTTCGGCTTTATCGACCGTACGCGCCTCGAACGCGACGCGCGTGAACAGATGGAAAAAGTGGGCCTGGGCGGCCTCGATCCGTGGACCCTCGTGGGCGAACTGGGCATCGGCCACCAGCAAATGATCGAAATCGCGCGCAATCTGATCGGCGCCTGCCGCCTGCTGGTGCTCGACGAGCCGACGGCCATGCTGACGCACCGCGAAGTGGAGTTGCTGTTCCTGCAAATCGAACGCCTGAAAGCCGAAGGCGTGTGCATCATCTATATTTCCCACCGCCTGGAAGAACTCAAGCGCGTGGCCGACCGCATCGCCGTGCTGCGCGACGGCCAGCTCGTGTGCGACGACGATATCGCGGGCCACTCGGCCGCCGATCTGGTCAGCCTGATGGTGGGCCGCTCGGCCGATGATGCCGTCGACCTGAGCGGCCGCACGCTGGGCGCACCGCTGCTGCGCGTGCGTGGCCTGGCGCGCGGCAAGGTCGTCAACCCGACCTCGTTCGACTTGCGTGCCGGCGAAATCCTCGGCATCGCCGGCCTGATCGGCTCGGGCCGCACGGAATTGCTGCGCCTGATCTTCGGCGCCGACCGTGCCGACGCCGGTGACGTGTTCCTTGGCGACAGCGAAACACCTGCCGCCCTGGCCTCGCCGCAGGCAGCGGTGAAAGCCGGTATCGCCATGATCACGGAAGACCGCAAGGGACAAGGCTTGTTGTTGCGCCAGTCCATCGCCGTCAACACGACCCTGGCCTCGCTCGACACCGTCAGCGGCGCGGGCTGGCTCAACGATGCATCCGAAGCGTCGGTGGCCGACGACTACATCGAGCGCCTGGGCATCCGCTCGCGCAACAGCGCGCAAACGGTGGCCGAGCTCTCTGGCGGCAACCAGCAAAAAGTGGTGATCGCCCGCTGGCTGTACCGCGACTGCCCCGTGATGCTGTTTGACGAGCCCACGCGCGGCATCGATATCGGCGCCAAGTTTGATATTTATCAGGTGCTGGCCGAGCAGGCGCGCCAGGGCAAGGGCCTCGTCATCGTCTCGAGCGACTTGCGCGAACTGATGCTGATCTGCGACCGCATCGCCGTCATGAGCGCGGGCAGCATTGTCGACACCTTCGAGCGCGGCGCCTGGAGCCAGGACGCGCTGCTGTCGGCCGCCTTCTCCGGCTATTTGACTCCCACTTCCACTCCAGCTGCGGCCTGATCCGCCGGAAAGATTCCCATGACCACCAATTCCTCTCCTTCGTATCTGCAGCGCAGCCTGGCCGACCTGAAAAACTATGCGGGCCTGATCGGCGCCCTGCTCGCCATGTGCGTGCTGTTCTCGTTCGCCAGCGAAAACTTCTTTACCCTGGCCACCTTGAGCACCCTGTCGAACAATATTCCGACCTTGGTCGTGATGGCCGTCGGCATGACCTTCGTGCTGATCATCGGCGGCATCGATTTGTCGGTCGGTTCCGTGATGGCGCTGGCAGCTTCCGTACTGTCGCTGGCCGTCGTGCACTGGGGCTGGCCCGTGTGGAGCGCGGCCCTGCTGGGCATGTTCGTTGCCGCCCTGTGCGGCGCCACGACGGGCCTGATTTCCGTCGGCTGGCGCATTCCCTCGTTCATCGTTTCCTTGGGCGTGCTGGAAATGGCGCGCGGCATGGCGTACCAAGTGACGAACTCGCGCACGGAATACATCGGCAGCGCCGTTGACGGCATCAGCTCGCCGATCGCGTTCGGCTTGTCGCCCGCTTTCATTGCCTCGATTGCCATCGTTGTCATCGGCCATTTGGTGCTCACGCGCACGGTGCTGGGACGCCATTGGATCGGCATCGGCACGAATGAAGAAGCCGTGCGTTTGTCCGGCATCAACACAAAACCGTCGAAGGTGCTGGTGTTTGCACTGATGGGCTTTCTTGCCGGCGTGGGCGCGCTGTTCCAGGTGTCGCGCCTGGAAGCGGCCGACCCGAACGGCGGCGTGGGCATGGAATTGCAAGTGATCGCCGCCGTCGTGATCGGCGGCACGAGCCTGATGGGTGGGCGCGGTTCCGTCATCAGCACGTTTATTGGCGTGTTGATTATTTCCGTGCTGGAAGCGGGCCTGGCGCAAGTGGGCGTGTCCGAACCCGTGAAACGCATCGTCACGGGCCTGGTGATCGTTGCGGCCGTGGTGCTCGACACCTACCGCCGCCGCGGCGAGCGTTCATAATACTGGCCCATGGCAACCATCAAACAAGTGGCGCAGGCGGCGGGGGTGTCGTTTACCACCGTGTCGCACGTCCTCAACAATACCCGCCCCGTCAGCGACGAGGCGCGCCGCGCCGTGCTGGCGGCCGTGGAACAATTGCATTACGTGCCCAGCGCACTGGCGCGGTCCTTGCGCAGCCGCAGCACGGGCACCATCGGCCTGATCATCCCCAACAATACGAATCCGTATTTTTCGGAAGTGGCGCGCGGTATCGAGGACAGCTGCTACGCGGCCGGCTACAGCGTGATTTTATGCAATTCCGATGACGACCCCGTCAAGCAGCGCGACTATCTGAACGTGCTCTTGACCAAGCGCTGCGACGGCCTGATTTTGTCCGCGCTGGCCGACAGCGATGGCGAATTGCTGCGCAAGATGAAGGTGCCGGCCGTGCTGCTCGACCGCGCGCCCAGCGACCTGTCCATCGATGCCGTGGCCGTCGACAACCGCGCTGGCGGTGCCTTGGCCGCGCGCCATTTGCTGGGCCTCGGACGCCGGCGCTTCGCCTGCATCGCCGGTCCCCGTGAAGTGAGCATTTCCAATGAGCGCATCGACGGTGTGCGCAGCGCCATGGCGGACGCGGGCGTGGCCCTGGACGACGCGCTGTGCCGCCATAGCGATTTTACGAGCGCGGGCGGCTATGCGGCCGCGCTGGACGTGCTGGCGCTGCCGCCAGGCCAGCGCCCCGACGCCTTGTTCTGCTGCAATGACTTGATGGCCTTTGGCGCGCTGCGCGCCGCCGCCGAGCGGGGCATTGCTGTGCCGGGCGAACTGGCCGTCGTCGGTTTCGACGATATCGACCTGGCCAGCTTCGTGCATCCGGCCTTGACCAGCGTGGCGCAAAATACGCGCGAGCTGGGCCGCATCACGGCTGCTTGCCTGCTGGCGCGCATCGCCGACCCCGCCCTGCCGCGACAGCAGCGCAGCATCGCGCCAGCACTGCACGTGCGCGGTTCCAGTGTCGCCGCCACTGCAACTTCTACCGCACCTATTTCTTTACCTGCAACTGAACTGATGGGAATGACATCATGATCGTGGTTATCGGCAGCATCAATATGGACCTGGTCTTGCGCGTGCCGCGCATGCCCCTCCCCGGCGAAACCTTGACGGGCGGCGCGTTTAGAACCATCCCTGGCGGCAAGGGCGCCAACCAGGCCGTGGCCTGCGCGCGCCTGAGCGGCAAAGTGGCCGGTGCCCAGCAAGTGGCCATGGTCGCTTGCGTGGGCGACGATGCGTTTGGCGCGACCCTGCGCGCGGCGCTGGTCGGCGACGGCATCATCGACAGCCACATCACGACCTTGCCTGGCGTCGCCTCGGGCATCGCCTCGATCCTTGTCGACGACAACGGCCAGAACAGTATCGTGATCGCCGGCGGCGCCAACGATCTGCTCAGCCCCGCGCACATCGACGCGGCAAAAGAGCTGATCGAGCAGGCCGACATCGTCGTGCTGCAGCTGGAAACCCCGATGGCCACCGTCGTGCACGCGATCAAATTGGCCCGTTCGCTGGGCAAGACCGTGGTGCTGAACCCGGCCCCGGCCGCCAGCTTGCCGGAAGGCGTGCTGGAACTGGTCGACTACCTGATTCCGAATGAAATCGAAGCGGCCATGCTGGCCGGCGTCAGCCCGGAAGGCGCGGACGTCAAGGCGCTGGCCGCCGCGCTGCAAAAGCTGGGCAGCGACAACGTCATCATTACCTTGGGTTCCAAGGGCGTGCACGCGGCCCTGTATGGCAGCGATTTCACGTTCCCGGCCGAAGCCGTGAAAGCCGTCGATACGACGGCCGCCGGCGACACGTTTATCGGCGGTTTTGTGGCGGGCCTGGCGTCCGGCATGGACGAGGCGGAAGCGATCCAGCAAGGCCAGCGCGCGGCCGCCTGGAGCGTCACTAAACCCGGCGCGCAAACGTCGATCCCCCACTTGCACGAGCTTTTCTGAGACCATGAAAAAATCACCGCTGCTTAATATCGCACTGTCGCAACTGATTGCCTCGCTGGGCCATGGCGACATGCTCGTCATCGGCGACGCGGGCTTGCCGTCGCAGCCGGGCGTGCCCTTGATCGACCTGGCCCTGACGCGCGGCATCCCCGGCTTCATCGATACCGTCAACACCGTGCTGAGCGAAATGCAGGTGGAATACCATTTGCTCGCCAGCGAGTTGCCGCAGCATAATCCGGCCATGGCGGCGCAGGTGGCGGCTCTGGCCTTGCCCGATGCGCGCCAGGTGACGCACGACGAGTTCAAGCAATTGTCGAAGGGCGCGCGCGCCATCGTGCGCACGGGCGAGTGCAGTCCGTACGCCAACATCATTCTGGTGGCTGGCGTCGTGTTCTAACGCAAACAATGGCGCGATTGTTTGCTAAAAACATCAACGCTATTGTCCACACTGAAATAATTATCCATCGGCAAAAGGGGCGGCTACAATAGCCTTACCCCTGCCAACGCGGCAGCTTCCTGTGGTGTTCCGCCATGCCGATGAAAGCATCCGACGCTTTCCGCTGCTGTTTCATTCTGCTGCTGTGCCTGGCCACGCCCGTCCGGGCGCTGGAAGCCGTCTCCCTGCACCTCAATTTCACGCACCAGTTCCAGTTCGCCGGCTATTACGCGGCCATCGAGCAAGGCTATTACCGCGAGGCGGGGCTGGAGGTGACATTGGTCGAAGGCAGCGGTGTGCCGCCTGCCGAGGCGGCCGTGCTGGCGGGCCAGGCCGAATATGGCGTGGGCAACAGCACCTTGTTGCTCAGCCGCCTGGCGGGCAAGCCCGTGGTGGTGCTGGCCGTGGTGTTCCAGCATTCGCCCAGCGTGCTGCTGATGCGCCAGCAGGGCGGTGCCCCCGACGTGCGCAAGCTGGTGGGGGCGCCCGTGATGATCGGTGCGGCCGTCAATGTGGCGGCCGCCTCCGATGAAGTGTCGTTGTTCCTGGGGAAAATGGGCGTCGCGCCGCAGCAGATGCAGCACTTGCCGCCCAGCTACCGGATCGAGGATTTGATCGATGGCAAGGTCGATGCGATTGCCGCGTACTCCACCAACGAACCGGACTACCTGGACCGGGCGGGATTTTCCTATTACCAGTTTACGCCGCGCACGGCCGGCATCGATTTCTACGGCGACAACCTGTTTACCAGCGAGCAGGAACTGCGCCGCCATCCCGAGCGTGTCAAAGCGTTCCGCGCGGCCAGTCTGCGCGGCTGGCAATACGCGATGGCGCACCGCGAGGAAATGGCGCAACTGATCCACGTTAAATACAGCCAGCGCCACGACCGCGCGCACCTGCTGTACGAGGCGCAGCAGATGGAACTGCTGCTGCAGCCCGTGCTGGTGGAGCTCGGCTACATGAATCCCCAGCGCTGGCAGCATATTGCCGACACGTATGCGGCCATGGGCGTGCTGTCGCCCAAGGCCACGGACAGCCGCGCCTACAAGGGCTTCCTGTACCGCCCCGTGCCAGGCGCCGACCTGGGCTGGCTGTATTTGTCGCTGGGCCTGGCGGGCAGTTTGCTGGCCGTGTCGGCCGGCTTCCACTTCAACAACCTGGCACGCGAGCGCCGCCGCACCGAGGAAACCATCCGTCAGGGGGAATTGCGCTTTCGCACCATGTTCGAGGAAGCGCCCATGGGTATCGCACTGATCGATACCGTGAGCGGACAGTTTCTCGATATCAATCCACGCTATCTGGCCATCGCCGGACGCACTCTGGAGCACATGAAGCGCTCGAGCTGGATGGAGATCAGCCATCCCGACGATGTGGCCGGCGAGCAGGCGCACGTGGCGCAGTTGCTGGCGAGGCGTTTGCAGGGCTTCCGCCACGCCAAGCGCATCGTGCGTCCCGATGGCGGCGTCGTGTGGGTCGATGCCTCGGTGACGGCCATCGCCACGGCGCGCCATGGCGGACCGCACCATTTGTGCATGCTGGAAGACGTGACGGACAAGCGGCAAACGGAAGCGTTGATCTGGCAGCAAGCCAATTTCGATACCCTGACGCAATTGCCGAACCGCCGCATGTTCCACGAGCGTTTGCGCCTGGCACTGGCCCAGGGGCGGCGCGATGCGAGCCGCGTGGCCATCCTGTTCATCGACCTCGACCATTTCAAGGAAGTCAACGACACGCTCGGCCACCACCAGGGCGATATCTTGCTGATCGAGGCGGCGCGGCGCATCCGCGTGGGCGTGCGCGAGACGGATACGGTGGCGCGCCTGGGCGGCGATGAATTCACGGTGATCCTGTCCGACATCGATGATCTGCAGCAAGTCGACCGCATCGCCCGGCAGATACTCGACGGCTTGCTGGCGCCGTTCCTGCTGGGACAGGAGCAGGCCTTCGTCTCGGCCTCGATTGGCATCACCCTGTATCCCGATGATGCGGGCACGATCGAGGACTTGCTCAAGCAGGCGGACCAGGCCATGTATGTGTCGAAAGGCGCGGGGCGCAACCGCTACAGCTACTTTACGCCGGCCATGCAAGTGGCGGCCGTCAACCGCATGCGCATGGGAGCGGACTTGCGCACGGCCCTGCGCGAACAGCAGATGCAGCTGTATTACCAGCCCATCGTCGAACTGCATAGCGGCAATATTGCCAAGGCGGAAGCCTTGCTGCGCTGGCATCATCCGCAGCGAGGCATCGTGTATCCGCCCGATTTCCTCGCGCTGGCCGAAAGCAGCGGCCTGATCGTGGAGATCGGCGACTGGGTGCTACGCACGGCGGCCACGCAACTGCTGCACTGGCGCGCGCAGGGCCAGGTCATCGGCTTGCCGGGACTGCAACTGTGCCTGAACCAGTCGCCGCTGGAATTGCAGCGCGAAGTGGAGGCACCCGGCACCTGGCTGCGCCAGCTGATGGCGCTCGATGTGCCGGCCTCGGCCATTGTGCTCGACATGCGCGAAGATGTACTTTTACCCAACGGCAATAGCATGGCGCCACGCCTGCAGCACCTGCGCGAAGCGGGCCTGCAAATCGCCCTCGACGACTTCGGCAGCGGCCATGCCTCGCTGACGCAGCTGCAGCAATGCGGCATCGACTACCTGAAGCTCGACGGCGTGCTGGTGCGCAAACTGGCGGCCGGCGCCAGCGAACTGGTGCTGTGCGAAGCCATCGTCACCATGGCCCACAAGCTGGGCTTGCAGGTCATTGCCGAAGGGGTGGAGACCGAAGAGCAGCGCGCGCGGCTGCTGGAGATCGGCTGCGATTTCGCGCAAGGCGAGCTGTTTGCGCCGCCGCTGGCCATCGAAGCGTTCGACGCGCTGCTGCACGCCCGGCGGCCCTTGCGCCCTTGAAACAGGCCCAGCCTGCCACCAGATTTCATCCAGGCCTGCGGGACGGGGCTCCCGGCTTGAACGGGCTTATACTCGATGGGCTGGCGCCTGCGCCCGGCTTTGCTGTCACCGGTACCTACACCGGGTGCGCAGGCAATCTTCTTCCATTCACTCAACTCGAGGTGACCTCATGGGCATTTTCAGCAATATCTATAACAAGATCTTCCACCATTCGTCCGATGCCGCACCGGCTGCCACGCCGGCCGCCGCCACGACAGCACCTGCCGCAGCACCGGCCGCTCCTGCTGCCGCTCCGGCCGCTGCCGCGCCCGTGGTGGACGTGGAAGTGGTGCTGGTCGACCTGGCCAGCAAGAACGCGGAAAAACTTAATTGGCGCACGTCCATCGTCGACCTGATGAAACTGCTTCAACTCGACAGCAGCCTGGCCGCGCGCAAGGAACTGGCGCAAGAGCTGCACTTCACGGGCGACACCAACGATTCGGCCAGCATGAATATCTGGCTGCACCGCCAGGTAATGATCAAGCTGGCCGAAAACGGTGGCAAGGTACCGGAAGAACTCAAGAATTAAACACCTGGCGGCGGCAGGGGTATCCACTGTCACCGCTATCCAATCGCGTGGGAACTGCCTATCATGGAGTTCCCATGGTGTCATGATAGCTAAAACCAATTGAAACTATTGTGACAATCAATTTTGCATATGGGTTAAAACCCCTTACACTAGAGTCTTACTGATTCACCACACGAGAGGAAATGAAATGTCGCTGATCAATACCCAAGTTAAACCATTCAAGGCAACCGCATACCACAATGGCAAATTCGTCGATCTGACGGAAGCGTCGCTGAAAGGCAAGTGGTCGGTATTCGTCTTTTACCCAGCCGACTTCACCTTCGTTTGCCCAACCGAACTGGAAGATCTGGCCGATCACCACGCTGAATTCCAGAAACTGGGCGTCGATGTCTACGGCATCTCGACCGATTCGCACTTCGCGCACAAAGCATGGCATGACACCTCGGACGCGATCAAGAAAGTGCAATACGCACTGATCGGCGACCCAACCGGCGCCCTGTCGCGCAATTTCGAAGTCATGATCGAAGAAGAAGGCATGGCACTGCGCGGTACCTTCGTCATCAATCCAGACGGCTTCATCAAAGTGCTGGAAGTGCATGACAACGGCATCGGCCGTGACGCATCGGAACTGTTGCGCAAAGTTAAGGCAGCTCAATACGTTGCCGCTCACCCAGGCGAAGTTTGCCCAGCCAAATGGACGGAAGGCGCAGCAACCCTGACCCCATCGCTGGACCTGGTCGGCAAGATCTAAGTCTCGATGCAACACGTAGCAAACAAGTAGTTACCGCGATGCCGGACCGGGCGTCCGGCCCGGCATTCGCCTAAATATTTGTAAAGGAAGAAAAAATCATGTTAGACGCAACCCTCAAAACCCAACTGAAATCCTACCTGGAAAAAGTGGTGTATCCGCTTGAGCTGGTCGCTTCTCTCGATGACAGCGCAAAAGCCCGCGAGATGAAGGAATTGCTCCAGGAGATAGTCCTGTTGAGCGACAAGATCACGCTGGTCGAGCGCCTTGACGCTGGCGTACGGGCCCCGTCGTTCAGCATCAACCGTGCAGGCTCCGACATCGGCGTGCGTTTCGCCGGTGTGCCGCTGGGCCACGAATTTACCTCCCTGGTGCTGGCGCTGCTGCAAGTGGGCGGCCACACCATCAAGTTCGACGAGGCCGTGATCGAGCAGATCCGCAACCTCGACGGCGACTACGAATTTGAAACGTTTATTTCGCTCTCCTGCCATAACTGCCCGGAAGTGGTGCAGGCCTTGAATGCGATGGCGGTGATCAACCCGCGCATCAAGGTCACCACCATCGATGGCGGCGTGTTCCCGAAAGAAGTGGAAGAGCGCCAGATCATGGCCGTGCCGATGATGTTCCTCAATGGCCAGCACTTCGGCCAGGGCCGCACGAATGTCGAGGAAATCCTCGCCAAGCTCGACACCAACGCCGGCGCCCGCCAGGCCGAAGCGCTGAACAAGAAAGACGTGTTTGATGTGCTGATCGTCGGCGGCGGCCCTGCCGGCGCGGCAGCGGCCATCTACGCTGCCCGCAAAGGCATCAAGACGGGCGTGCTGGCCGAGCGTTTCGGCGGCCAAGTGCTCGACACCCTTGCCATCGAAAACTTTATTTCGGTCAAGGAAACGGATGGTCCGAAATTCGCCATGGCGCTGGAACAGCACGTCAAGGAATACGAAGTCGACATCATGAACACCCAGCGCGCCGCGAAACTGACGCCGGGCAAATTGGTGCAGATCGAGACGGCGAATGGCGCCGTGTTGAAAGCCAAGACCGTCATCCTGGCCACCGGTGCCCGCTGGCGCGAAATCAACGTGCCGGGCGAGAAGGAATACCGCAACCACGGTGTCGCCTACTGCCCGCACTGCGATGGCCCGCTGTTCAAGGGCAAGCGCGTGGCCGTGATCGGCGGCGGCAACTCGGGCGTGGAAGCGGCGATCGACCTGGCCGGTCTCGTGAAACACGTGACCCTGATCGAGTTCGGCGCGGAATTGCGCGCCGATGCGGTGCTGCAACGCAAGCTGCACAGCCTGCCTAACGTGACCGTGATTACGTCGGCGCAAACGACCGAGATCCACGGCGACGGCAAGATCGTCAATGGCCTGAGCTACACGGACCGCGTCAGCGGCGAGTCGAAAAAGGTCGAGCTGGAAGGCGTCTTCGTGCAAATCGGCCTGGTGCCGAACACGGAGTGGCTCAAAGGCACTGTGGCACTGTCGCGCCATGGCGAAATCGAAGTCGACGCCCGTGGCCAGACCTCGATCCCCGGCGTGTTCGCGGCCGGCGACGTCACCACGGTGCCGTACAAGCAGATCATCATCGCCACCGGCGAAGGCGCCAAGGCAGCTTTGTCCGCCTTTGACCACCTGATCCGCTCGGACGACGAGGAAGTGGTGGAAGAGTCCGCATCGAAAGAAGCATTGACGGCGTAAATCTTTACGCTGCAAAAAAACCGGAACGGCCGCGAGGTGGTTCCGGTTTTTTTATGCGTAGAAGAAACTTAGCTGCCTGCGTATTGGGGATTGGCAGCCACATACACTTGCACGCCGTCGACGGGCATGTCCTTCGGCGCGATGTCGCTCAGGGCGAAGACGGTCTTGTTGCTGAAGGTTTGCACGTGCCAGGTAAAACGCTGGCCGGCGCGCGCGATGGTGACGGTTTCGCCGCGCGTGACGTTGATGTGGCGGGTGTCGGGCTGCAGCTCGATGCTGCGCTGGGCGGCGGTGTGCGGGGCGCTGCTGCCATAGTCGGCGGCCGTGCCCGTGGGACCGGCGGCGATGGCCGAGGCGGCAAGGACGGCGCACAAAATCGCCAGGGCGCTGCGGTGGGTGTTCAACATAATTTCTCCAAGAATAAGCCTGGCGCAGCGAGTAGCCGCGCCATATTGTCGTTGTGGCTGCACCGGGATCGCCGGTTTTTGCAACACGGCATCCTAAGCGTTTCTTGTCGGATCTGCAAAGGCCTATTTCACAATTGCATGGTCGCCGCTAGGGGCACGTCCGGCGCCAAATGGCTGGTCAGCACGATGCGCTGGCGGCAAATTGCAGCAAAGCATGGTGGGCTAGGCGCAGGCGCAGGATGAGGTAGGGGGAAAAGCTGCGGGGCAGGGGCAGAATCGGGGTAGCGCTGATTCTAGAGCATTTGCGGTCCCACAATGGGAAAAGCCCTTCGGTTCAGAGAACCAAAGGGCTTTTCTTTTATTGGCGGAGCGGACGGGACTCGAACCCGCGACCCCCGACGTGACAGGCCGGTATTCTAACCAACTGAACTACCACTCCAAGCTCGTATGATCTGTGTTGCTGATCCATGAAGCACTGGATAATTTTCTGTATTGGTGGTGGGTGCTGAGAGGCTCGAACTCCCGACCTACGCCTTGTAAGGGCGCCGCTCTACCAACTGAGCTAAGCACCCGCATACCCAGAAAACTATCCCGACGTTTGTCACCACGTCTGGAAGAGGCACTATTATAGGGGGCGCTTTCGTGCTTGTGCAACTATTCTTGAGGGGGAACAGCAGTTTTTTTGCTGAAAAGCGCAAAAATAGTCAGGGAAGGGGGAACCGACGTGTTTTCTGCTTCTGAAATGGGAAAAGCCCTTCGGTTCAGAGAACCAAAGGGCTTTTCTTTTATTGGCGGAGCGGACGGGACTCGAACCCGCGACCCCCGACGTGACAGGCCGGTATTCTAACCAACTGAACTACCACTCCAAGCTCGTATGATCTGTGTTGCTGATCCATGAAGCACTGGATAATTTTCTGTATTGGTGGTGGGTGCTGAGAGGCTCGAACTCCCGACCTACGCCTTGTAAGGGCGCCGCTCTACCAACTGAGCTAAGCACCCGTTGCTTGTCTCAGAAAACCATCCCGACGTTTGTCACCACGTCTGGAAGAGGCGCTATTATAGGACGGACAAAATCCTTCTGCAAGCGCTTTTTTCACTTTACTCTGTAATACCCCACTGCGACAGCATCCACGCCATATTGAATGCGTTTTCGGCGATGGCGTTATAGCGGCCCGAAGCGCCGCCGTGGCCGGCGCCCATATTCGTTTTCAGCAGCAGGGGATTGCCGTCCGTCTTGTACGCGCGCAGCTTGGCCACGTATTTCGCCGGTTCCCAGTACATGACCTGGCTGTCGTTCAGGCCCGTCGTCACCAGCATGGCGGGGTAATTCTTGCGCGCAATGTTGTCGTAAGGCGAGTAGCTGAGCATGTAGTCGTAGGCCGCCTTCTGGTTCGGGTCGCCCCATTCCAGGTATTCGCCCGTCGTCAGCGGCAGGCTGGCGTCCATCATGGTGTTCATCACGTCGACGAAGGGCACGGCCGCGTGCACGGCGTGGAACAGCTCGGGGCGCATGTTGACGACGGCGCCCATCAAGAGGCCGCCGGCGCTGCCGCCCTGGATGATCAGGCGGTTCGGGCTCGTCCATTTTTCGCGCACCAGGTAGTCGGCGCTGTCGATGAAGTCATTGAAGGTGTTTTTCTTCTTCATCAGCATGCCGTCTTCATGCCAGGCTTCGCCCATGTCGGTGCCGCCGCGGATATGCGCTTGCGCATAGATGACGCCACGGTCCAGCAGGCTGATGCGGCTGATGGCAAAACTGGCTTCCGTCGAGATGCCGTACGATCCATACGAGTACAGCAGCAGCGGCGCGGAACCGTCGAGCTTGACGCCTTTCTTGTAGACGATCCACAGCGGCACTTGCACGCCATCGCGCGCTGTCACCCACAGGCGCTGTGTCGTGTAGCGGCTGCCGTCAAAGCCGCCGACGATTTCCTGCTGCTTGAGCACCGTGCGCTTGCCGTCTTGCATGCCGACGTCGATGACGGTGGGGGGCGTGACGGGCGACTGGTAGGACATGCGAAATTGTGTGGCGGAAAACTCCGGCGTACCGGCCGCCGTGGCCAGGTAGACGGGGTCGTCGAACTGCACCGTCTTCCAGTTATGCCGCGCGAAATCATGGATGCGGGCGCGGTTCAGGGCACGGGCCTTTTCCATCACCACCAGGTAGCCCTGGAAGACGTCGATGGATTGGATCACGGCGTCCTTGTTGTGCGGCACGACGCTCTTCCAGTTCTTCGGCTGCGGGGCGGTCACTGGCGCGCTGACGACGCGGAAATTCTTCGCCTCCTTGTTGGTCAGAATATACAGCTGGCCGTCGCGGTGTTCGATGCCGTAGCGGTGGCCTTTTTCCCGTTTCAGCACGGACTGGAAACTGCCTTCCGGCTTGCTCGTTGGCAGCAGCAGCACTTCGCTCGTATCCGTGCTGCGCGCAGTGAGCACGAAGTAGCGATGGTCGCGGGTGCGGCTCACGCCGATGGCGAACTGTTCCACTGGCTCGTGGTAGACCTGCTGCAAGGTGCCACCCAGAGGCAGGAGGAACAAGCGGTCCGCGCGCTTGGTGGTGGCGTCTTCCTGCGTCAGCATCAGGGTGGCATTGTCCGCCGCCCAGGCCAGGGACGTGACTCTAGGCATGGTATCGCCCAGCAGCTTGCCCGTCTTCAAATCCTTGACATGCAGTTCGTACTGGCGGAAACCCGTCGTGTCGGTAGTGTAGGCCAGCAACTGTTCATTCGGGCTGATGGCAAACGCGCGTACGGCAAAGAATTTGTGGCCTTCGGCCAATTGATTCTGATCGAGCAGGATTTCTTCAAGCGCTTGCGCATCGTGGGCGCCGCTCTTGCCGACAGGACGGCGGCAGTGAATCGGGTATTGCTTGCCCGCTTCCGTGCGCGTGTAATAGTAGAAATTGCCCTGGCGCGCAGGCACGGACAGGTCCACTTCCTGCATGCGTCCCTTCACTTCCGCAGTCACCTTGTCGGCCAGCGGCTGGATCGGGGCCGTGACGGCGGCCGTGTAGGCATTTTCCGCATTCAGGTAATCGATCACGGCAGGATCGCTCTTCTTTTGCAGCCAGCGGTAGTCGTCCGTGACGACTGTGCCGTGGCGCGTTTCCTGCCAGGCCGTCTTGGCGGCGACAGGTGCGGCGGCGGTAGCGACAGTGGCGGCATCGGCGGCCAGCGCGGATGGCGCCAGCGAGGACAGCAGCAGGGCCGGCAGGATGGATAACCAGGCGGACCGGCGGCGCGCAGCGTGATGGGCGATAGACAAGGCGACTCCTTTGAATAGTTGTGTCAGGATTGTAATCTTGCTATTGGGAAAAGCAACCGCCTTGCGCGTGCGTTTCAACTTGCGTCCACGGGCATTTCCAGCGATACTGTATATAACTACAGTATCCCGCCGCGAGGTGTCCTTGACCACATCTGCCTCCCCCCTTCCCGAGCCACCCGCCGCCCGTCGCTGGATTGCCCATCTGGACATGGATGCCTTCTTTGCCTCCGTGGAACTGTTGAAATATCCGGAACTGCGTGGCGAAGCCGTCGTCATTGGCGGCGGGCGCTTGCAGCAGCCCGTGTTGCAGGAAGACGGCACGCGGCAGTTTGCGCGCATGCGCGACTACGTGGGGCGCGGCGTCGTTACCACGTCGACCTATGCGGCGCGCGTGTTCGGCGTGTTTTCCGCCATGGGCATCATGAAGGCGGCCAAGCTGGCGCCCGACAGCATCCTGCTGCCGGCCGATTTCGAAGCCTACCGCGAGTATTCGGCCCGCTTCAAGCAGGCCGTGGCCCAGTTGTGCCCCATCATCCAGAACGTGGGCATCGATGAAATCTATGTCGATCTCACCGAATACGGCGAGCAGGCGCCGGCCATGGCGGCGCGCCTGAAGGCGGCCGTGTCCGAGGCGACGGGCTTGTCGTGCTCGATCGGCCTGGCACCGAACAAATTGCTGGCGTTATCCAGAGTGAGCTGTCAACAGTATTCTTTGCAGGGAATTCGTAGGTTTTTACATGTGCAAGTAGCGCATGTGGCAATCTCAATGAACACTGCTCCATGCCCTGATTTTAGGCTCGGCTCGGAAGGCTCTTCCCGCTTTCAATTTTTGCTTGGGAGCTGAGAACCCGTGCGCCGAATTGCTCATCTGGATATGGATGCTTTCTTTGCCTCGGTGGAACTTATAAAGTACCCAGAATTGCGTGGACTGCCGGTCGTGGTCGGCGGAGGGAAGTCGTATCAGCCAATATTGCTTCCTGATGGGAGTAAAGTGTTTTCGAGAATACGAGACTACGTAGGTCGAGGAGTGGTAACTACTTCTACTTATGAAGCGCGGGCGCTAGGAGTGTTCTCGGCAATGGGTATGATGAAAGCGGCGAAATTGGCGCCGGATTGTATTATTCTGCCGTCGGATTTTGAATCCTATCGTATTTGCTCCGGTCTATTCAAAGCGGCAGTCGCGAAGATTTCGCCAATTATTGAAAATGTCGGAATTGATGAGATTTATATCGATTTAACGAATGATCATCGTGAAGCCGAAGTTATTGCCAGAGAATTAAAGAAATCAGTCTTTGATGCAACAGGTATATATTGTTCAATTGGAATCGCTGCTAATAAACTATTGGCGAAAATATGTTCCGATTTAGAAAAGCCTAATGGTTTAACTATATTGACTGAAGAAGAAATTCCGAAAAGAATTTGGCCATTGCCAGTAAAGAAGGTTAATGGTATTGGCCCTAAATCGACTATAAAGCTCTTGGAACTTGGAATCAATACTATTGGCGAGCTTGCCGGTGCTGATGTTGGGCTATTGCAAAATCACTTTGGACTCAGATATGCAACTTGGTTGAGTGAGGTTGCCAGAGGAATAGATCATCGAGAGGTTAAAACTAGTAGGCCTATAAAGTCTATAAGTCGGGAAACTACCTTTGAGCGCGATTTAAACGTTAAAATAGATCGTCCGTTGCTGTCCGAAAAATTGACCAATCTTTGCTCTCGCATTTCTGAGGATTTGAAAAAGCATGATCTAAAAGGAAAAACTATAGGTGTAAAAATAAAATTTTCAGATTTTACTATAGTTACCCGTGACATCACATTGCCGCTGGCAACAGATCAAGTGTCAATAATATTAAGTTCTGTACGAGAATGTTTAAAAAGAATAGCAATAGAAAAGAAAATTCGGCTGCTTGGTGTGCGGATAAATAGTTTCGATTCAAATTCTTCTATACTTCATAGAGCAGCGCAGCTTGACCTATTCGCTGCGCAGTAAAAACCGCTATTACGCATAGTTTAAATTAAAAATTCACTCTGTCAGACGGCATCTTGCAAGTAAGATAAATTTATTCATGTTAGTTAGAGGTGTTTTTATGAGGGTCCCAGATATCGAACTTACCGAGCGTGAAGTCAGTATTTTGTCTCAGATTAATTTTCACTCCATAAGTCATGATGAATTACGTTCCTCCATAATTCCAATGGTAGAGCTTTGGAATTCTTTGTGTGGCCGCGGTGCAATTCCTGAAGTACGCCTTCAATATTTCACAGACGCCGAGCGAAATCCAGGTGGTCGTGGCAAGTCCCGCATGCAGATTTTTGAAAAAAACGGCACGTCAGGTGAAAAGATAGTCGAGCACCCACATTTCTTGAAGTATCTGGAATATTTCGTTTTTGGTCCGGATTTACCACGGGAAATCATTGAAAATTTTAAAGGTACTCAGCAGTTCTCGGGGTATCTGACACATGGTGACATTGATGACTTGGTTCCAGAAGCTCGTGCATTTGTCCGGATATCTAAACGCAATCCAATAGATGCTGCTGATGAGTTCCATAAGCTAGCGCTAGAGTGCTATGCTCAGCCTTCTAGCGCTGAGAGCATTCGAAAATTAATTCGGGCCATTCGATAAACTGAAATCCTTCTAAACATTAGTTATGCCCTAACGCAGCCAGGTGCGGACGAAGATATTCGGGCAATGTATAGATGAAGGTGCAGCGACGCATCGAGAGAGAAGAACGCCAGTTTCGAAAGGAAGAAGCCAAGTGTATACACAGCGCTTTCCATGATCTGGTTAAATTTTGTAGCGTCGTTTTTATCAAGAGTCTCAACGGAAAAGGGTTGTCGTATTATTGCTATTGGCATAACTAGTGCACGAGAGGTTGCAAAAGAAAGACTGATGCTTCTTGTCATTTATCGATAGTCATGAAAACAACTCTGTTGGGGAGAGCGTCTGCGGTGTACGATTGCGCGGTCAAATAAGTGGCTGACGCATCGAGGAGGGGCAGAGTTCTCAACGCGCGTTAATCAATTAATATCGAAGGCGCTACGCGCCATAAGGGAAGAGAGAGCGGCATGCAATGGATTGACACAAGGGCCCTGGAAAACTGGGCTAGCCTCCTGAACGCTCGCGAGAAGGTTCCCGCCATGGTGTCAGACCTGATCCGCGCGACGATCAACGACGCGTCGCGATTTCGCTTCCCAAATGGCGAGGCCAGTCAGGTGCGCGGCTGGGATGGCGACCTAGAGACGCAAGTGGCGAAGGGCCTCGTTCCAGAGGGTAAGTCCAAATGGGAATTTGGTACCGGTCCAGGTGCCGCGAAGGCCGACGCCGACTATAAGAAGCGGACCGGCCAAACCCCGCTTGCCGAGATGGCCGAGAACACGCTCGTCCTGGTCAATCTTGGACGTTGGGATACGCCTGCTAAGAAGATTCCCGAATGGGAGAATGACCGCCGCGCAGAAGGGAAATGGAAGGATGTCAAGTACCTTGATGGGGTGCAGCTGGTCCAGTGGCTCGACGATCATCCGGCCATTGCTGCTCGCTACGCCCGCGATGTCCTTAAGTTAGCTCCGAAACACGATGCCTTGAGCACCGACGAGTATTGGGTGGAATTCAGTACACAGTACAAGCCGCAGCTCAGTGAGAAGCTTGTCATCGCTGATAGACAACAGGAGGCCGACGCGCTGATTGCCAAACTTCTCGGGCAACCCGAATCCTTCATGCTTGGCGCCGAGACGTCCGAGGAGGTTATAGCTTTCGCGGTTGCGGCGATCCGCCGTGCGAAGCCTAGCGTGCGTGAATTGCTGGAGTCCAGGACGTTGATCGTTCGCACCGATGCCGCCGCCCGCTTCCTAGCGATGAAATCCAATATGGTCTTCATCGCTACGGGCACTGCCGAATCACTAGCAGGAATGCTCGCCGAGAATTGCCCCACGTTGTCCGCTGCAACGGGCGCACAGGCCAGGCGCGGCCCCGTGCTTAAACGGCCGACGGCTTCAGGCATGGTGCCCGGCTTCATCGATATGGGTCTTGATCATGGGCAGGGCTACGAGCTGGCACATCGCTGTGGACGCAGCCTGACTATCCTGAAACGCCTCATCAAAAATGCGCCCGTTGCCGATCCCGTATGGGTGGGGCATGCGACCGCACTTAAACCAGCGCTTCTCGCCGGTGGTTGGTCTAGCGACGTCCCCGCCGATTGCGATGTGCTCAAAGAGCTTGGCGGCTATGCCACCTATGGCATGCTCGAGGGGATCTTAATGCCCACGCTCGGCATGCCAGATCGCCCTGTCGACAGAGAGGCTGAGGTGTGGCAGGTACGCGCACCGGTGGACGCCTTTTATTTCTACGGCCGGCAGCTTACCGATGACGACCTGACGCGGCTACGCGATGCCATCGTCAAGGTCTTCGGCACACAGCCCGAACAGCCGTCTCGAGAGCAAAAATTCAATCTGGCTAAACCCGCGTCGTCAGACTACAGCCAATGGTTACGCGATGGTCTTGCGTTGACACTGCTGATCATCGCGTCAATGCATGAGGTGGCAGACCTGCACGTCAAGGGTAAGTCGCCGCAGAAGTACGTCGACGACGTGATCAATGCGTTGCCCGAATGGGGTAGATTGCACCATTCGATAGTACGCCTTGGAGACCAGACCGCGTTGATCGCGGAGGCCGCACCAAACCCTTTTTTGCAGGCCCTCGAGTCTATGCTCGGGGGCGACCCGGAGCAGTTTGCACAGATCTTCGAATCGGAGAGTGGACACTTCTTCGGTCCGTCTAGTCCGCACGTGCACTTCCTCTGGGCGCTGGAGACGATTGCCTGGGACCCTCGATATCTAAACCGTGCGGCAGTGGTCCTGGCCAAGCTCGGCCAGCTGGATCCGGAACCGGATTCGAATCACGTCAATCGACCCATCAACAGCCTGCGCGACATTTTACTTGGGTGGGCGCCCAACACATATGCATTGCAGCCTCAGCGCATCGCATGCCTTGATTCAGTCCTGGCGGCATGCCCCGACGTCGGCTGGCAACTGCTAGAAAAGCTTTTACCCTCAGGCATGGACTCGACCACTCCTACCCAGCGTCCCAAGCTACGTGACCTGGCGCCGGAAAATCCCGAAGAGATTACTTACGGATTGGTGTGGGACTTTGAAACCGCAGTCGTCGAGCGAGCGCTTGCCGCGGCCGGCGACGACGAGGACCGTCTAGGGACCTTCGTCGACAAGATCGGCAATTTACAGCCGTTAAATCGGACGAAGGTGCTCGCCCACATTGACAGCTATCTCGTTGCACACAGTGTCCCTGAAGGCAATGCGATTTGGCACGCCCTCAAAGATGAGTCAACGCGTAATGAATACTTCGGAGGTTCTGACTGGGCATTGAGAGGCGAAGAGCTCGCCGCTGTTAAAGATCTGGTCGAACGTCATCGCCCTACCGATCCTCTTGTGTCCGACCGCCATGTTTTTGATGACTGGACGCCGCATGTTGGCAAATACGTCCCGGGTGCGGAAGTGCTCGACGACTCGCAAAACTTGCGCAAGGATGTCCTCGAGCGCGTGCTCGGACGAGACGGCGTGCCTGGCATTCTGAAGCTCGCGAAGATGGTTAAATTACCGGAACTTCTCGGCCAAGCCTTGGGCCAGGTTCCGTGTTCCCTTGAGCAAATGTTCGAGTTGATGCAGGGCGCTCTGGACCCCACAGCACCACCGAGCCTTTCATACTACGTCTCGACACATGGTTTCAACAGATTCGGCGACCAATGGATGAACCGCTTCCAGGATCGTGTTCTGTCGCAAGTCCCGGATAACACGGCAAAGGCCAAACTCATACTAGGTTGGTCAAGCACTCGGGAGACTTGGGCCTATGTCGAAGACCTCGGCGGCGAGGTGCGGGAACAATATTGGCGTCACCTGAGTATGTTGCCCAACGAAGGATCCGTGGACGATCTTCTGTTTGCGATCGACCAGTACCGAAGCGTAGGGCGGGACATTGAAGTACTGGGCTGGATGCACAGGAGAAGTAAAGACGTACCGTCGGGCCTGCTGATGGACATGCTTGCCTCGGGTGTTGGCCAGGCGGCCGAGGGCTTCAAGCGCATGGGGAACATGCTGTCCTATTATATCGGCCTGGCATTGAAGGAGCTGCGAACGCGCAGTGATGTCGAAAAGAGGCAGATCGCCGATGCGGAATACGCTTACTTACCGCTGTTGCGTCACGAGCGAGAACCATTGATCATCTACGATTTGTTAGCATCAGACCCAGAGATGTTCGTCGATGTGCTGTCGCATGTTTTCAGGGCTAAAAGCGCGCCCGCCGATCAAATCATCACTGAGCAGGCGAAGGCGCGGGCAAATACATCGTACGACTTGCTTTCGGAGTTCAAGATTGTGCCTGGTTTGCTTGACGGGAAGATCGACGCGAATATGCTATCCGACTGGGTGAAGAAGGTAAGAGTTCTGGCTGCAGCCAAGGATCTCGTTGATATTGGGGACAACCGGATTGGCTTCGTTCTAGCTTATGCACCTCAGGATGCTGGCGAGCCCTTCTGGCCTCCTTCAGCAGTATGCCAAGTGATCGAAACTGCGGCGTCCATGCAAATCGAACGTGGACTAATACTGGAGTGTTTCAATAAGCGTGGAGCATATAGTAAGGGCATCAACGAGGGCGGAGAGCAGGAGTACGAGCTTGCGACGCGCTACAAAGCATGGGCGGACGCGACGCTGAAGTACCCCCGAACATCGGCGATGTTGATAGCAATCTCCGAGGATTGGACCCGAAGTGCGGAGCGGGCGGACGTCGAGGCGGAAAAGAGCAAGTTGAAGAGGTAAAGCCGATACAAGCAGCCGCTTGCGATGAGGCTTCGCGGCGGCTGGCCAGCATCAACTCTGCGGCTGAAACTGACTGTCTATTTGGAGTAACCTTGATCACTTCATCGTTTCGGCCCCATAGCCATGAACATAATCGCAGGAAGCCCGATGTCCGCGTGCTTGAGATCAAGCGCGTGGCGGGCTCCAAAGATGCTGAGCGCGTCGACTGGATACTTGTCGAAAGGAAGGAGGAGCTGGAGCGGGATCCACGCACCAACGAAATCCATCGCGGCAAGATCAGCGTTTTCTATTGGGACCTCAGTGCCGAAATTGCTTCCGATATACCGGATGGCGAATTCACTGGTTTTTACGGCAAGGGCTTTGACGGCATTTCGATCACCTCCTCGTGCCTGAGCAGAGGTGGATATGTCATCGTAGATCCGCCACGACTTCGGGGAGGGCGGCTGGGGACCTATTTGATGAATGAAATTGTAGGATGGGCGAAACAATGGCCGAACAGCCAGTGCGCGAAGTGACCCTACTGGTCAGCGATGCTGCCGATCCGCAGAACCGGCTCCGGCGAAATCGATTCTATGAAGGGTTTGGATTGGAATTTGACTTTACGGACAAGGACAAGTCAGCTGGCGTATCGCGTTCCATCCTTGCAGGCAACTGTCAATTCCAGCTAAATCCGCGACTGCACATCTAAATCTGCGACTCTCGCATTTGACAAAGCAGTTTCAGATACGCTAACGCAGCCACCGATATAATTACAACTCGATCAACATTGGAGTATATATGGCCAAGACTTCTTTCCCGGAACACGATACGCTGCAACCGATTCAAACCCTAGATTTCATTCTTGAAAACGGGCAGCGCGCAGGTGCAGTCTTCCTCCCACAGCCAGATCAAACTGGAAAACGTGTGGGGCATGTCGCCGTAGCACTCATCCATGCCGGTTTTGTAGCACAGATCCCGATTACGCCACAAAAGCGCCCTCAAACCATCTTGGACGCCGCTGATCTTGCCGTTCAGTTCGCTCAACAGGAGGCAACCCGGGTCGGTTCAAAGATCGCTGCTGCACGGTTGCTCGGTGAGGAATTCCTTGAAAAGTCAGATGTACTCCTAATTACGAAAGCTATTCAGGCCACAGCCAGTGACTTTGCTGTCACTGTTGTCTAACCGGTCGGTATAAAGCGTGCAGCGCAAAGGCTGAGTTATCAAGGAAAATTCCCGGCGCCTGTTGGCGTCGACAGCAGCATCCTAAGCCCGGCAAAACCTGGCATAAGTGGGGTGAGCATGTTTTTAATAAATTGTTAGTAGTTTAAATAGTTTCGTGCTAAAGTGCTTTTAATTCAATATCTGGAGCACAATGACATGGCCCCTAGACCACTTGCACGTATACCAACACAGCCCACCCCTCGCCATGGGACTGTCGGAGAACTTTCTCAGCAACTTGCAAACGATCCCAGTGTTGCTTCCTTCGACGTCCGAGTTAATAAGCGCACTAACTCTCTTCAAGTGAATGCTCGTCATACTGATGGACGCACGGTTCATTATGACGAGCCGATTCCGGGTATTACACATACAACACGCTTTGATCCCAATACCGTCACCATTGACCAGCGTGATGACGCTGCTATGCACCTTCTTGATGAGGGTTATTCTCAGGCAGAGGTAGGACGCAGACTTGGTATTTCTCAGTCACGTGTTTCGCAGATTTCACGGAGCCGCCGCTAAATTTTTCAATATCGGGAAACCACCACGCCATGTTGGCGCTCACATTAACACCCACGCGCGGCCCGACCTGGCGTCAGCATTAAGAAGGTCGGCATGGTGCCGAGCAAGCAAAGGATGCAAGTAAATGGCTGAGAAGAAAGAGTATCAATCCATGCTCAAATTGCTGGATGCAACCTCGAAAATTGAGACGACTGCCAACAAACTTGGCCAACTGGGCATCGATGCCGAAGACCCGAAGATCAAGGCTTCAGCTACTAATCTTGCAACATGGCTACGCAGCGTTCCAGCGCACGGAAAGTCCACGAGGTACCGCGTGATCGATATGGCCAAGAACCTTGCTGCAGGTACCAACCAGGTGGCGCAGCAACAAGGGAAGGCAATTCTCGGACTGGAAGCATACTGTCTCAAGACAATCGCCTCTATCCGGCCTCAGTGGCAAGAAATCGCCTTGGCCCACGGCTGGACACCACCGACTGCCGTGTAAAGGAAATTCACAGCAGCATCAAAACCGCGCCAGACGCGGTTTTGGCGATGAGAGGGTAGGCATGGTGCAGACCCGTAGTCGATTATGAAAGACGATCATGGCGTTCGAAGACGAAGATGATATGAAGTCCAGCAAGCGAGACATACTGGTGATGGAACATCTCAACGCTCTCGGCATTACGAGCATTGATGAAGCACCGGATGAGCTTATCGATGAAGCGCACGAAGAGGCCGATAAAATTCTCGGTAAAGGAAACGACAACTAAGTTGGCTTATCCCTGCCGCTTTGAGCGGCAGCAGTAAGCTAATTCAACGGAAAGCGACGCCATGAAGATCAACGTAACTTGGCTTGCCAAATTCACCTCCGCTTTTGAGCAGCAGATTGAAGGAGAGGCCGGTGCCGCAGTTGGTCGTCAGCTTTGGGTTGATAGCGACGACGCCTGGCGCGCAGCGCGCGCCGGTTCGGAGCTGGCCTACGAGGATGCCATGGCGGAAGCTGAGGCCTGGAACAACACCTAACCGGGAAAATAAATGGATCGCGTGTATCTCGTGGCCTGTAGTGCAGGGAAGGTCGATGCGGATTCGGTGGCAGCCCGCGACTTATACAATTCCCAGCTATTCACGCTGGCGCGCAGGTATGCCGAAAAGAGCAGTGATCCCTGGTTCATCTTGTCGGCCAAGTACGGTCTGCTCGATCCAGCGCAGCTGGTGGCGTCATACGACGAGAGCTTGAACGACCTTATGGTAGAAGCGCAGCTCAAGCGAGTGGTTCATAGCCGTTCGCATTTGATTATGCTCGCTGGACGCGCGTATTGTGATGCATTGCAGCATCTGATGGAAGCGCAGGGCCACACAGTGACTGTGCCGATGGAAGGTATGGCGATCGGAAAGCAACTCCAAATTTTGACACGCAGCCTGGCTGCATAAAATTAATTTGAAAGTCCGCCGTGTAGCGGGAATTTTATGTCTGAACTGAACAAGCAAGAACAAGACCAATTGAACGACCAATGGGATACTTTAAAGAACCCAGAAAATGCTTTGAAATCGATTCATGCCGAAGCCAATCAATCGCCGACACCCAAAATTGTTCGTGACGATGAATTTACCCAAATCATCAGCCTTCCATCACAAGGTGGGACTGCTCAAGACGCGTACAGTCGTTCCCCCGGCGGATTATGGTTTTCGATTCACTATGTCGCGCCGGAAAATATGACTATCGCCGAACGACGTAAAGAAATTCAAAGGCTTGCAGACGCGCACGAAGACGCCGCCCGATTGCAGGCGACTATCATGCGTAGGTACCCTGCAAACGTAGAATTGCCACCTGAAGGTAGATCGATACTGGACTGGCTTATCAGGCTGGAGTCCCGGGCTCGTGCAGAGTACGACGCTGCTATCGTGGGCTGGCATGAGCCCGTCTATATTACGCCTCGCCACAATTGACACAACCTGTGCCCAGTCGCGTGCTGCTTGGCCTCGTTGCCGGTACCCCTAAGTTCCATCAAATGCAGACCAGGATCCCAACGATCGGAAGCGACTCCCGTTGGGGTTGACCAGGTAAATCAGTCCTGAGCCCAGTGGCCGCGAAGATTTTTCGAAGAAAATTGTCCAATTAGGTTGGCATGACTCAATTTAATCGCTATACGTTTATGGATGCGTCGTAAGCGTCTGCCCAGTGACGTCTTGGCTAGTTGCGGGATTTGATCGATGATGGCGTCACAGCGATTGACGTTTTTATACAGCCTGGGCCAGAAGCCGACCTTGACGGCTTGAAATGCTTTCATTTCAAATCGATAAAAAAATGCCGCATAATAAATGAAACGGTGTGCTACCCCACGTAGCAGGCCTCACATGGGGGAGACATGGCACAAGTGCTGAGAATACTGGTGGTTGATGATGTTGAAACAATGCGCAAGGTCACGGCTGGCCAACTGGCCTCGCTTGGCTACGGATCGGTGGATCTCGCAGCCGATGGCTCTGAAGCTTGGCGCATGATTGAGCGCAAGCGTTATGATTTGGTGATCTCCGACTGGAATATGCCGGCGTTGACCGGCATCGCCCTACTGCAGATGATTCGTTCCAGTCCGCGCCATGTGCACATGCCGTTCATTATGATCACCGCCGAGGCCGAGCGCAGCCGCATCGAAACGGCCATCAGCAGCGGTGTCAGCGACCTGCTAGTCAAACCCTACACGGCGGGCCGGCTGGCCACCAGCATCAAGCGGGCGATGGCGCATCAGGTTGCAGCACCGGCGCCGGATAAGGAAACGAACATCGACGCGCCGCAGGCCGCCACACCCGTGGACGATGTGATCGTCAAGCCACCGGCGGCGGTCCATTTACAATCAAGGGAACCGTTGCCTCCGACATTGCTCCTGGTCGACGACACCGCTGACAACTTGTACGTGCTGGCCAATGTGTTCAAGGGCCGCTACCGCATCAAGGCAGCGCACAACGGCGAGAAAGCACTGGCCTTGTGCTGTGGCGACACGCCGCCAGACCTAGTGCTGCTGGACGTGATGATGCCCGGCATGGACGGTTTTGAAGTGGCGCGCCGCATGCGCGAGCATCCCAGCGCAGAAAATGTACCCATCATCTTCGTCACCGCCCTTACCGACGACGCCGCGCGCCTGCAAGGCATGGAGTTGGGCGCGGTGGACTTCATTACCAAGCCAATCGACCCGGCCCAGCTGAAGCTGCGGGTCGACAACTTCATGCGCTACGTCGAGCTGCGCCGCCACCTGCAAGCCGATTACGACAACATGCTCGCCATCGCCCGCCTGCGCGATGACGTCGAGGCCATGACGCGGCACGACCTCAAGGGACCGCTGGCCGGCGCCATCGGCATAGTGCAGTCGCTGATCGACGCCGCCGACATGGACCGCCGACAGCTTGAGAATTTGCGGCTGGCCGAGCAGGCCATGCTGCAGGTGACCGACATGGTCAACCTGTCCACCGAGCTGTACAAGATCGAGACGGGAAAATACGTGCTCCATGCAGCGCCGCTGCCCATCAGCGACATGTTGCGGCGGGTGGTTGAGACGGCACGCGCCACTTACGCGGGTAAGCAGCTGGTGTTGGCGGTCGACACCGATTTCGATGTCGGCATCGACGCTCCGCTAGCGCTGGGCGATGCCATGCTGACCTATTCGCTGCTGAATAATCTGATCAAGAACGCCTGCGAGGCAGCGCCAGAGCGCACCCGTGTCATTGCTACGCTGTACGCCGGAAGCCCGTTGCGCATCGAGATAGTCAACAAGGGTGTGATCCCGGAACCGATACGCGAACGCTTCTTTGACAAGTTCGTCACCGACGGTAAGTCCGGCGGCACCGGCCTGGGCACGTATTCGGCACGCCTGCTGGCGCGCGCGCAATACGGCGAGGTGGCCTTCGCCGTCGATGACGAGCTCCAGACCACCACCCTGATTGTCAGCCTGCCGTCGGTGCCGCCCCCGGCCTAAGGCGAATCGCGCGGCGGCCTTGCTTGTCAGGCTGGCTGCACCACGGCATCAAGCGCTTCCAGCGCAGCGTCGAAGTCGAAGCGTTCAATTGCCTGGCTGACTTTGCGCAGCTGTCGCGCCAGCGGGTGGCCGGCGGCTTGCGATTCCAATGTCTCCAGCACATCCAGCGCGGCGGTGTCGCTGTCGGCCAGCAGCTTGCGCAGCTGGGCAAGTGTGGCGGTCGCGTCCGGCGGCAGGGCGGGAGCCGCTGCGATGGCCCCGGCCCGGGTGTTCTCTGCCGCTGCAGTATAGTTGCCCAGTGCCGCCAGGCCGAGCAGCACCGGCGCCAGTTCGTTTTCGACCGCCGTCAGCAGCACAGCCAGTTCGGCTTCGGCTACACCAGCTTTGCATGCCAGTTCCAGTGCGGTAGCTGTCGCCGCCACGCCTTTGGCACCGACGTTGCCGGCGGTGCCGCGCAAGGTGTGGGCTACCCGCGCCGCCGCTGTGGGGTCATCGCTTTGCCGCGCAGCCTCAAATTCCCCCCGCAGTCTAGCGTGGCCGTCGCGGAAGCGCACCAGCATGCGCAGGTAAAGGTCCTGCCGGCCCATGCTGGTCGCCAGGCCGGCGCGCTGGTCGATACCGGGGAGTTCGGCAGGTAGGGCCGCAACCACTTTGCCTGCGGAATCTGGCTGCCCCGCTGGGGGCGCTGCTAATGCCGACTGCGCCGGGCGGATCCACTTGCTCATGGTGGCGAACATGGCGGTGACGTTCAGCGGCTTGGAGATGTGGTCATTCATGCCGGCAGTCAACGCCATTTCGCGGTCGCCGGCCATGGCGTTGGCGGTCATGGCGATGATCGGCAGCTGAGCGTAGCGGGGTTGGGCGCGCAGGCGGCGGGTGGCTTCGTAGCCATCCATCACTGGCATCTGGCAGTCCATCAGCACGCCGTCGAAGGCGACGGTCCCGGCTTGAGCCAGTAGGTCCAGCGCCTGTTGCCCATCGCCTACGATGGTGAGCACGATGCCAGCGCTTTCAAGCAGCTCGCGCGCTAGCTCCTGGTTCATATCGTTGTCCTCGGCCAGCAGCAGGCGGGCGCCGGCCATGCGGGCCTGGTCGGCCGCGCTGCGGTCCTGTCGCTCTGCCTGGCGCGTTTCGGCCACCACGCCCTTGCCCAGTACCTCGCCGATTGCTTCGAGCAGCGTCGACGGGGTGACTGGCTTGGTCAGCACGGCTGGCAGCGCCACCTGCTGGAGCGCCGCCGCTTCCTGAGCGTCGTCCCGGCCGAAGGCAGTCACCATGATGACAGAAGGGATGTGAGTCACGGCGCCGCTCTGCATGCGCTGCAGCGTTTCGACGCCGTCCATGCCCGGCATGCGCCAGTCCAGTAGCACCAAGTCGTAGGGCAGGCTTTTGCGCTCAGCCTCGACCATGGTGCGCAGCGCGCTGTGGCCGCTGTCGGCGAGGTCCACCTCCAAGCCGAAACTGCGAGCCATTGTCGACAAGATTTCGCGCGCGCTGGCGTTGTCGTCGACCACCAGCACGCGCAGGCCGAGCAGCTCGTCGGCGTGGAACATGCGGCGCGGCTGCACCTCGGTCTGGCGTCCGAAACGGGCGCTGAAGTGGAAGGTCGAGCCCTCGCCCGGCATGCTCTCGACCCAGATCCGGCCATCCATCAGCTCCACCAGCTTCTTGGAGATGGCCAGACCTAGCCCGGTGCCTCCGTATTTGCGCGTGGTCGAGCTGTCTGCCTGGCTGAACGAGTGGAACATGCGTTCGCACTGCTCGGCCGTCATGCCGATACCGCTGTCGCGCACCCAGAAGTGAAGCTCGACTTGATCCCCGGCGTCGGCAGCCATCTCGATCCCGACCACGATCTCACCGCGTTCGGTGAACTTGGCGGCGTTGTTGCCGAGGTTGACCAATACCTGACCCAGCCTCAGCGAATCGCCTACCAATGCGGTCGGCAGGTCGGCCGAAGTGGCGAACAGTAGTTCCAGGCCTTTTTCCTCGGCCTTCAGGCCGATCATGCTGGCGAAATTCTCCAGCACGTCCTCCAGCCGGAACGGGGCCTGCTCTATGTTCATCTTGCCCGCTTCGATCTTGGAGAAGTCAAGAATGTCGTTGATGATGCCCAGCAGGTTCTCGGCCGAGCGGTGCACCTTCTCGATGTAGTTGCGCTGTTTTTTGTCGAGATCGGTGCGTAGCGCCAGATGGCTCATGCCGATAATTGCGTTCATCGGCGTACGGATCTCGTGGCTCATGTTGGCCAGGAAATCGCTCTTGGCGCGCGTAGCGTCCTCGGCGATCTCCTTGGCGCGCAGAACCTCGGCCTCCGCCAGCTTGCGGTCGCTGATGTCGCGCACCGAGGCGCACACGCAAACGCCGCGCTCGGCGATAGCCGGCAGCCGCGACAGGCCGATCTCGACCGAGAAGCGGCTGCCATCCTTGCGCATACCGTGCAGGTCGGCGCCTGTCATGCCCATCTGGCGTGCCGTGCCTTGCTCGATGAAACCATTGCGCGAGCCGACGTGGCGCCCGTGCGCCTCCGGCGGCACCAGCGTTTCGATCGGCAAGCCGGCCAACTCGCCGGCCTCGTAGCCGAACAGCTGGTCGAGCTGCGGGTTGGTCATCATGATCAGGCCGTGCACATCGATTACCAGCATGCCGTCCGGCGCAGCCTCGATGATGCCGCGATACCAGGCCTCGGTGGCTTTCAGCACCACCTGCTGCGCTTCGAGTTCGATCGCCATGGCCTGCACCGCGTGGCTGCGTGCCTTGATTTCCAGCGACATCGCCAGTTTGGGCAGCAGCTCGTCCATCAGCACCCGGCCCGATTCGCTGGGAGCGTCGAAGCCGGCCAGCTCCAGCACGCCCATCAGGCGCTCGCCGTGCAGCAGTGGCAGCACCTGCAGGTGGCGTGGGCGCGACCGCCCCAGTTGCGAGTGAATCTGCACGTAGTCGTCCGGCAGGGCGTCGAGCCGGAGCGGCTGGCGGTCCTGCGCGCACTGACCCAGCAGGCCACTGCCCAACGCCAGTTGCGGCGCCGGCGGATGGTCCGGATCGGCGGCGTAGCTGGCGGCAAGGCGCAATGCGGCGGCGTTTTCGTCAAGCAAGTAGAGCGCGCCCTGGCCAGCCTGCACCAGCGGCGCGAGTAGCGTCAACAGGCGCTGCGCGGCCTGGTCAAGGCTGGCCGCTTGCTGCAGTTCGGCCTGGATCGAGGCTTCCTGCGACTTGATCCAGCGCTGCATGTCGAGCTGGCGCGATTCGACCTGCAACTTGGCGATGGCGCGGGCCAGGTCGCCCGTTTCGTTCTGGTAGTCAGTATGCGGAATCACGCTGTCGAGCTGGCCGGCGGCCAGCGCATCGACCGCCTCGCGCAGGCGGTTGACCGGGCGCCGGATCGAGATGCTGATCCACCAGGCGCATAGCAGCGCCACCGCCAGGCCACCGATCAGCAGGGCGTAGGTGAGGGTGCTGCTGGTGAGGGCGAATTGGCGAATCTGGTAGATGGTGCTGCGGGCGTTGGAATCCTTGACGGCGGCGATCTCGGCCATCTGCCGGTCGGCGGTGCGCATCGCGTGCTGGAAGCGCTCGCTGTTGAGCAGGGCGTTGGCTTCGGCGTTGCGGTGCAGCCGCGCCAGTTCGATTGCCTCGTCGGCGATGCGCTCGGCGCGCGCCAGCATGCTTTCAAAGACGTTATGGCGTTGCTGGTTGTCGATGCGCAGCAGGGTGGCGCGGGCCTCGTCGACGGCAAAGTGTAGCTGCTCGCGCGTCTTGTCTAGCTGTTCGAGCGCCTTGTCGACGGCAACAGGGTCCGGGGCGTTGGCCACCTTGTGCAGCATTAGCTCGAAGCGGTTGAGCTGGATGCGGGCCTCCTTGACCTGTACGATGCCGATCATGCCCTCGCTGAGCAGGCGCTGCATGTCGCTACTCAACTGGTCTTGGGTGCGCAGGCTTTGCAACCCCAGCGCCAGGGCCAGCAGCAGCACTGCGCAAAAGCCGGCCGCAAGCTTCTGGCGCAGGCGCAGCCGTTCAAGATAAGCCAGGGGCGAACGCATGCCGGCGCTCACTGTGCAGGCAGGGTGTGTGCGATGGCGGCAGCCTGCTTGGCCATGTCCTGGTCGCTGTCGGCGTAGCGCGCGGCGATCTGCTGGAAGGCGGGCAGGTTGGCCAGGAAGGCGTCGCAGACGTCGGGATCGAAGTGCGAGCCGCGCCCCTCGGCGATGATCTGCACTGCCTTTTCATGCGGCATGCCTTCCTTGTAGACGCGACGACTGATCAGGGCGTCGTAGACGTCGGCCACCGCCATCAGCCGCGCCGAAATCGGGATGGCGTCGCCGGCCAGGCCTTCGGGGTAGCCGCTGCCGTCCCATTTTTCCTGGTGTGAGTAGGCGATCTCCTTGGCCAGGCGCAGGAAGTCGACGTCCATGCCCAGTTGTTGTTCGGCGTGGGCGATGGCGTCGCGCCCGAGCGTGGTGTGGGTCTTCATGATCTCGAATTCCTCGGGTTCGAAGCGGCCAGGCTTGAGCAAGATGCGGTCGGGGATGCCGATCTTGCCGATGTCGTGCAACGGCGCCGACTTGAACAAGAGCTTGATGGTGTCGGGGTCGAGGAAAGCGCGGAAGCGCGGATGCTCGCTCAGATGTTCGGCCAGCACCTTGACGTAGTGCTGGGTGCGGCGGATGTGGTTGCCGGTCTCGTTGTCACGCGTCTCGGCCAGCGAGGCCATGGCGTGGATCGTGACATCCTGGATCGCGCCCAGCTCGCGCGTGCGGCGCTGGACTTCCTGTTCCAGGTACTCGTTCTTGTCGCGCAGGAAGTCGGCCGCGTCTTTGACCTTGAGTTGGGTGCGTACGCGCGCCAGCACCACGGGCGGGCTGATCGGTTTGGTGATGTAATCGGCCGCGCCCAGCTCCAGACCGTGCGTCTCGTCCTCGCTGGAGGCCATAGCGGTCAAGAAGATGATGGGTATGTCGCGCGTGGCCGGGTCGCCCTGCAGTGCCTGCGCCACTTCGTGGCCGGTCATCCCAGGCATCATGATGTCAAGCAGGATGAGGTCGGGCGGCGGTGCATCGCGCGCGATGCGCAGTGCTTTCTCGCCGTTATTCGCTGCTTTGACCGTATAACTATCCTTGAGCAAGTTGGCCATCAACAGAAGATTATCCGGCGTGTCGTCCACGACAAGGATTACAGGCCTGATGGGACGGGTATAAGATGAGTTCATGCCTAAATGCTCCAATCAGGTCCGCACTAATTTGTTGCCTAGACTATATCTGTGTCCTGTGTGCAAGTAAACCGCATATTAGTTTTGCTATGCGAATCGCTCCCGTCCTACACTACATTCTCCGATCTCTAGGTATATATGGATTCCTCATCACTCAACATTTCGAAAATGACAGTGTGGGGAGGGTGCGCTTAGGGAGACCTCTGCCGCCAAGCTGAACTTCTGCTTTGAGGCCAGGCTGTGTGGAAACGCAGAAAAATTCTGGTTCTTCAAAAATCGGCCTCTCAAAACGCGCGCTACCCCGTTTTCTCGGTGGCGGGAATGGTAACCCTACCCACGAATATTTTGAGATTTGGAGTTTTCACCCAGCCTGGGGCGGAACCAGCCGCTCCCTGCCTCTGCTGGTGGCGTTACGGAAGTTGTCAGTTCAGGGACGACGTCGTTCGCAGCCATTTCGTTATCCCTTTGGATTAGTCGCAGCTATTCAGCGAAAAATCGTCGCAGCTTTTAGCAAAATCAAGTTGGCCTAGCCCTGTGCCGCAATACCTTTCGTCGCGTCTATTTCAGAAAGTCACAACACCGCTGGGAAGCGGCGTGATCTCAAAGGGCTGCTGGCAGCTTGCAGTTCCAAGGCAAGAAGTCATCAATCCGGTTGACGGGATGATCGGTGATATGCGTCAGCACGTGACGCAACCAGGCTTCGGGTGCGACACCGTTCAGCTTGGCCGTGCCGATCAACGAGTAGATCGCGGCGGCCCGTTCGCCGCCGCTGTCGGCGCCGGCGAACAGATAGTTGCGCCGACCAATGGCGACACCACGCAAGGCGCGTTCGGCCGCCGAGTTGTCAATCTCGATGGCGCCGTCGTCGCAGTAGCGCAGCAGCGCCGGCCAGAGCTTGAGCGCGTACAGGATCGCCGCCGCCGTGTCGGACTTGCGCGACAGCGTATCGAGCGTGGAGCGCAGCCAGTGCTCCAAGTCCTCGAGCAGCGGGCGCGAGCGGGCTTGCCGAACTTGTCGTCGTTCGTCGGGCGGCTTGCCCCGGATCTCGGCCTCGATCACATAGAGCTCGGCGATCCGGCGCAGCGCCTCGGTGGTCAGCGGCGTCGCGCGCGCCGCGTGCAGGTCGTGGAATTTGCGCCGCGCGTGCGCCCAGCAAGCCGCTTCCTGGATCGTGCCGTCTTCGAACAAAGCGTTGAAGCCAGCGTAGGCATCGGCTTGCAGCACGCCCTCGAACTTGGCCAAGTGGGTTTGCGGATGGATGCCCTTGCGGTCGGGCGTGTAGCCAAACCAAACCGCCGCTGGCGTGGTGTCGCCGGCGGGCCGGTCATCGCGCACGTAAGTCCACAGACGGGCCGTCTTGGTTTTGCCATTGCCGGGCGCCAGCACCGGGATCGGCGTGTCGTCGGCATGCAGCTTCGACGCCGTCAGCACGTGGCGGCGAATGGCATCGACCAACGGACGCAGCAATGCGCTAGCGGCGCCGACCCAGTCCGCCAGCAGCGCACGATCGAGGTCGACGCCTTCGCGGGCGTAAATGACGGCCTGGCGGTACAGCGGCAGATGATCGGCGAACTTCGCAACCAGCACATGCGCCAGCAGGCCGGGGCCGGCGATGCCGCGCTCAATCGGCCGGCTTGGCGCCGGCGCCTGGACGATGGCGTCGCAGCAGGAGCACGCCAGTTTCGGACGAACATGGCGGATCACGCGGAAGCTGGCTGGCACGAACTCCAGTTGCTCGGCCACGTCCTCGCCCAGCGGCCGCAGGCCGCCGCCACAAGCCGGGCAAGCATCGGCCGGCGGCGCATACACCTTTTCGTCTCGCGGCAAATGATCGGGCAACGGCCGGCGCACAGACTTCTTTCGCGGCGCCTGGTCGGCCGCCGGCATCTCGCGCGCCGCCTCGGCCTCGTCGGCTTGCAGGTCTTCCAGTTGCAGCTCCAGCTGCTCGATTTGATGATCCAGCTTTTCCGATTTGCGGCCGAATTGCACGCGCCGCAATTTGGCGATCTGCAGCTTGAGGTGCTCGATCTCGACGGCGCGCGTGTTCAGCTGTTCGCGCAGCCCTTCAACCACCTCGTTTTGAGCGAGCAGCAGCACCTTCAAGGCGGCGATGTCGTTGGGCAGGTCGGCTGGGCTGAGCATGTGCCAAGTTTACGCGAGCCTTGTGTCGTTTACAAGGCCGACGTTGGTCTCCAGGTCCGTTCCGGCCGCCGCCAGTCGATGCCTTCAAGCAGCATCGACAGTTGCGCCTGCGTCAACGCCACCGAACCGTTGGTAGCCTGCGGCCAGATGAAGCGACCACGCTCAAGCCGCTTGGCCAGCAGGCACAGGCCATCGCCGCTCCACCACAGGAGTTTGATGAGGTCGCCGCGCCGGCCCCGGAACACGAATACGTGGCCGCTGAACGGATCTTCCTCCAGCGCCGTCTGCACTTTGGCAGCCAGGCCGTTGAAGCCGGAGCGCATGTCGGTGGTGCCGGCGGCAAGCCATACCTTGGTGCCGGCGGGCAGGCCGATCATCGTAGAACCCGATCGAGCACCTGCGCCAGCGCGGCCGCGTTGGGCTGGCCTTCGATTCGCACGCGCACTTCGCCCAGCTCCAGCATGATCGTGCCGTCGGCGTCGGCGTCGGCGGTGGAGTTGCCCGGAGCAGGCGCCGTTGGCGCCAGCACCACTGGCAATAGGCCATCGTCGCGAATCAACGCAGGCACGCCGAGGCGTCCTTGTTGATAGAGGCGGCGCCAGCTAAACACCTGGTTGGCGTTGACGCCGTGTTCGCGTGCAATGCGAGCCACCGAGACGCCCGGTTCCAGCGACAACGCCACCAATGCGCGCTTGAACTCTAAAGAATGCTGCCGATAATGGCCGCGCGCATTCGTCGAAGTGATTGGTTGAAAATTTGTGTCCATAATCAGAATTTGTGGGCACAAATGCTGTGCCATGATTCGATCATGAATGACGGTGGTCAGGGAGTCCAGACGGCGCTGGGAAGACGCTTACGTCGTTTCTTGGTGCTCGATCTTTCCCCAGAAACTGGCATGGTGGTGACCGTGCAAGACGACGCTGGAACCTCCCTTAGGAGTGTTGTAGAAAATGGTGCCGATACTAGTCCATGAACCTTGCCGAGCTATTTCAGTTCCCCGCCGTGCTCTATGTCCAGGTGTGACGGCGTGCACCATATCTAACTGCAAATGCTTCGAGCGACTTCCAAATTGTGGTTAAGGGCACACCTGTTATTTGCGAGGTCTGCTCCGCAGCCATCACAACAATCTGGAGGGGGGCCTCGTCCACGAAGTGAAACATGTTAGAAATAAGCCTTTCTGGTACTTCCGCTGAGGTCAAAATCTTTACCAAAGCTTCTGACGTCAGAATTTCGCGATAGCTGACGCTACAGGTTTGGCCCGCCATTTTGACCCAATCGCGTGGCCTAAGTACCGCGAATGTTCTACTGTCTAGTCCCAGAACCCAGCAGATACCCTTCTCTGTCGAGTCTCCCGAGTCTGCAGCAAGTCGAGTAGCTATGTGAAGTGGTAAAGCAATAGCAGAACACCGATCGATGACTGCTTTTCGAATAGCTTCCGATGTCACGATATCCTCTTTTTGAAAAATTCTACTTATGCCACGATCCCGAGCCAGTCGTCTGTCCCGATGGATTGCAACGAATTTGACGATGCCTGTCGTATGCGCCAGCCAGGTTACTACGATTGCGTGGTGGACGTCAGAGAGGAGTTATTTACGATGATAGCGACTTTCCCCACGCAGCAACAACACCGCGCCAGTCCGCGCTTTTGACGGCATTCCCGTGTCGAAAGTGTAGAATGGCGTTCCCCTGGCACTACTGAAACAAACGGAAGACAAAAACTATGTGGTTCAAGAATCTTCAGATTTACCGCCTGCCCGCACCGTGGGCTTACACGCCAGAACAACTGGAAGAGGCGCTGTCCTCGAACAAATTTACGCCGGCGACCAGCATGGATCTGATGCGCCAGGGCTGGGATACGCCACGCCCGAACGGCGGCCTGGTCCACGTGGTCAACAAACAGATGCTGATCTTGCTGGGCACGGAAAAGAAACTGCTGCCAGCGACCGTCATCAACCAGGTGGCCAAGGCCCGCGCCGCCGAGATGGAAGAAGCGCAAGGCTTTGCCCCAGGCAAGAAAGCCATGAAGGAATTGAAGGAACGCGTGGCCGACGAACTGCTGCCGCGCGCCTTCAGCATCCGCAGCAACGTCTGGACGTGGATCGACCCCGTCAATGGCTGGCTGGTGGTCGATGCCGCCAGCCCGGCAAAAGCCGATGAAGTCATCAAGCTGCTGTTGAAAGCCGTCGACAAACTGCCGCTGGAAAGCCTGCGCGTGCAGCGCTCGCCCGTGGCGGTGATGACGGAATGGCTGCAGGCCGACGATGCGCCGGCCGGCTTCACGGTCGACATGGATACGGAATTGCGCGCCACGGGCGAAAGCAAGGCCACCGTGCGCTACGTGCGCCACACCCTGGAAGCGGACGACGTGCGCCGCCACATCGCGGCCGGCAAGCAGTGCACGCGCCTGGCCATGACGTGGAACGACAAGATCTCGTTCGTGCTGACGGAGTCGCTGGCCATCAAGAGCGTCAAGCCGCTGGACGTGATCAAGGAAACGGAATCGAGCACGAAGAACGACGAAGAGCGTTTCGACGGCGACGTGATGCTGATGACGGGCGAGCTCTCCAAGCTGATGGCTGACGTGGTCGAAGCCTTGGGCGGTGAAGCGACGGCGTAACCGCCGTCATGCCGGTACAAAAAAAGGAGCTGCGGCTCCTTTTTTTTCGTCTGCGCAATATGTCGCGCCATAAAAAAAAGCGCCTTGCACGGTGAAGTGCAAGGCGCTTTCAGACAAGCTAATTCACAACGTCACATTAGAACTTGTAGTTGCCGGTGACGTAGAACGAACGCATCATTGGATCGGCGTAGCGTGGGTCGAAACCGATCTGGTGGCCCGACGAAGCGCGCAGCGACAGCGGTGGTGCACGGTCGAACAGGTTTTTGATGCCTGCGCGGATCGTGGTTTGCTTGTCAAAGGCGAAACGTGCTTGCCAGTCGAACGTCGTGTACGACGGTACTTGCAGACGGAAACCCTTCACTTCTTTTGCGGCTGCCACGTCGTACACGGTAGCGGCTGCATCGGTGTAGCCGTTACGGTAGTTGACCGTTACCGTGTTGCTCAGGCGGCCTGTGTCCAGGGTCGTCGTCAGCTTCATCAGATTGCGGAACGTGACTTCATTGGTGTCGCCGAAGAAGTTCATGTTGCTGGTGTAGATATTGTCGCTACCTGCTTTGGTGTAGTTAGCGTGCAACATGTGCGTACCGCTCAATTGGGCGGTCAGCTTACCGAAGGAAAACTTGTGGTTGGCCGACAGATCCCAGTCGATACCACGGTATTCCTTCTTGCCGATGTTGACCGACAGTTTCTTGAACGCGTAGTAAGCGATACCGGTCGATGGTTCGATGTATTCGCCGAAGCTCGACGCATACTTGACCGGATCGGCAAATGCCTGCTCTTCGGACACTTCCGACACGGCGTTGCGCAGTTTCACGTCCCACAGGTCGGCGCCGAACGAGAAGGCCGCGCTAGGCTCGACACGGAAGCCCAGGGTGAACTGCTTCGACTTTTCCGATTGCAGATCCGGATTGCCTTGCGATACCGCATTGTATTGCGTTGCTTCCGCGCGGCACAGTGCGTTGCCTGGGTATGGGCAGTCAAATTTCTTGGCGGTAAAGCCTGCATTGACCAGTGGCTGAGCAATTTCCAGCATGCTTGGCGCCTTGAAACCCGTGCCGTAGGAACCGCGGATCAACACGGTCTGTACCGGCTGCCAGCGTGCCGATACCTTGTAGGTATTGGCGCTGTCTTTTTTGCCGACAGTTTTGTTGTTCAGCTTGTCATCGATCGCCTTGACGGCATCGTGACGGCCGCCAACGGTCATTTCGAACGACTTGGTCAGCGGAGCCAGCAACTCGACGAACGCGCCGTAGGTGTCGCGGCTCATGTCGTATGCGGCCTTGGTGTTGAAGTTGTAGATATCGTCGCCGGTGGCATTGCTGCCTGGCGATTGCTCATAGGTATAGGTGCGGTAGTCGCCGCCGATACCGAGGCTGGCCTTGCCGCCTGGCAGGCTGAACAGTTCACGCGAGCCGTGCGTGTCGACGCCGCGCATCGTGGTCGATGCGGTACGCACGGAGCCAACGAACTGCGCGCCAGCGACTTGCGCTTGCACCGATGGTTTTTGCGTCGCTGCAAACGGGTTGAAGTCCGGATTGGCGAGGATGTTCTTGAACTCCTGGCTCTTCTGGTAACCGCCCGTGTAGCGCTCGTCGATCGAGTTTTGCGACCAGGTCAGGCCGCTTTCGAAGTTCCATGCGCCCAGTTCGCCTTCCACACCAACGACCATGTGTTTGGTTTCGGTGATGGTGTTGCTGGCGCGCAGGCCGAAGTCGGTGCTGCGGTAGTTTGCCGTCACCGATTTGACGTCGGCGCGTTGCGCTGGCGTCAGGTATGGCGATACATAGGTGTTGTACAGCGCGCTGTCCTTGGCGATCGCAATCGGGATCGGATTGGCGGCGATACGCGCCGTCAGGTCGTAGCGCGAGTAAGCCAGTTCGGCGAAGGCGTTCAGGTTGTCGTTCAGCTTGTACGTTGCTTTGGAGAACAGGCTGTCACGCTTCGATTGCGGCACGATTTCCACGGTGGAACCCGTGTCGAAGCCACAAGCGCGTGCATTGGCGGTGGTGACTTCGAAACCGTCAGGGCACTTGCCATTTTGAGCCAGGTAAGGCGAAAACGCGGTCGATGTAGCACCGCTCTTGTAGGCCACGGTGGCGCCTGCTGGCGAACCCGAGGTGCTGGTGCGATCCCAGGTGTAGTTCTTGCCGTTGCGGCTGAATGGCACGAAGGAGGTAGCGGCGAAATCGCGGTCGGTGGCGCGCAGTTTCGATTGCTCGTCATGGCGGTACGACAGCAGCACGTTGAAGCGGTCTTCGTCCAGGTCGCCAAAACCGTAGGTGACGCTGGTATTCCAGGCGTTGCCGCCTTTGTCTTCCGGACCGCCGTAGGTGGCTTCCAGGGTGGCGCCTTGCTGGTTCTTCTTCAGGATGAAGTTCAGTACGCCGGCAATGGCGTCCGAGCCGTACAGTGCCGAAGCGCCGTCGGTCAGGATTTCGACGCGCTCAACAGCGCTCATCGGAATGGCGTTCAGGTTGACCGTGGTGCCGGAACCTTGTGGCGCGATGCGGCGGCCGTTCAGCAGTACCAGGGTGTAGGACTCGCCGATACCGTGCAGCGATGCACTGGTATTGCCGCCCGAGTCGGAGCCGGCAGCAACTGCGCCGATGGTGAAGCCTTGCATGGCTGGCAGGGCCTGGATCAGGTCGGCTACCGAAGTGGCGCCCGATTTGGCGATCGCTTCTTGCGACAGGCGCTGTACAGGCAGTGCGCCTTCCACAGCGATACGCTTGATACTCGAACCGGTAATTTCAACTTTTTGGATTGCTTCGTCCGCCATGGATTGGCCGGAGAACAAGACGCTACCTGCCAGTACGGTCAGGGCCAGACGTACGCTGCGTACGCCAATTTTTTCTTTAAATGCCATTGTAACAATTACTCCGTAGTAGTTTTAATAACGACAAGCGGTACACGAGCACCGATATAGCCATTGGGTAGATGGTCTGCGGTGCTCGTGTACGGTAGGCGGAACCACGTCGGTGGGAGGTGGAAGACTACTTGGTGCAATATTGTTATAAATGCACTTTTAACTTGTCGAGGCAAACATTATGTCGTCTCAGCAAGAAAAAATGCACCTTAACCGTGTCGGATTTGGCAATAAATTCGAGATACTGAAGAATATTTGATTTAAATGTTAAATATAGATTTTATATTTATAAATATCTACGTTTTTAAAAATGATTGATGGCGTTTTTTTGCAACATAAAATTACTGTATTGGCAATTTGATGTTTTGCCAGCAATAATTAGATGAAAAAGGTTGTATTGCAGAATTTATGCAAAGCGAAAAAACGTAAAAAAGCCCGCTGAAAGCGGGCTGGCCAAATTGTGACAGAGTGTCAGTCAGAGCGTTGGCCGCTCGGCTTTTGCGCCCCGTCCCGCCATCGGCTTACAAGGGCTGGAACACGCCGGCGGCGCGGTTCTTTTGCACATTGTCCCAGGCGAAGATTTGGCCATTCATGGCTACGTACACGCCGGCTGGCAAGGTTTGCGCCACGCCGCAGGCAAAGCCCAGGTTGAACAGGGCATCGGAGTTGTCGATTTCATAGGGAATCATGGCACCCGTCAAAATCACCGTTTGCTGCAGGTTCGCCGCGCCCAGCACTTGCGCCGTTTCGCGCATGGTGTCGGTGCCGTGGATGATGACGATGGCTTTCTCGTGTGCCGCGCGGCACGAGGCCAGCACGCGCTGGCGGTCCGCATCCTGCATGTCGAGCGAATCGAGCAGGGGCAATTGCTCCAGCGCCACGGGCGCCGTCATGCGCGCGCGGGCAATCGCTGCCGGCAAATGACTGTCGGAAAAGCCCAGGGTGCCGTTCAATTCGTTGTAGTGCTTGTCGAAAGTGCCGCCGGTGGCGAGTATGCGCAATGTCATGATGTGGTCACGATGTCAGTGGAGAATGACGCGCATGATAGCGTGGATTGGCAGCGTTGCGTGAATGGCGGGCCCGCTGCGGGCCGTTGCAGATCGCATCTGGAAAATTTGGCCATCTGTGAGTACACTGGTTTCTTTGTTTGCCTGCCACCCCCGACTCCGTATGAAAGCGCTCGCTCCCGGCACCGTCATTTTTCACCGCCACCGCGGTTACGGGGTGATCACGTCCGTCAATCTGCTGACGGGCTGGATCGCCGCCCGTTTCGGCAGCGAAGCGCGTACCCTGGACCTGAACCTGTCGACCGATGACGTGCAGTTTGCCGATGGCGAAGCGATCCTGTTTCGCCGCGCGCCGCCGGACCGCATGCCGCACGCGCGCCTGATGGCCATGGTGCGCGAACTGCACCAGGCAGGCTATCAAAAACTGTATCTGTATTCCTGGCCCAAGCCGTCCGGCCTGCACTGGCGCTGGCATTTGTTTACGGGGCCGCGCGACTGGATGCAGCGGCCCTGGCGCGAAGGCTGGTATGGCTCGGGTGCCGATTACAACGTCAACCCCGTGATGGGCTGGGGCGATTCCCCGGGCGCCACCACTGGCGAGCTGATCGATGCCCTGGCCCGTTTCGACCCGCAGGGGCTGGCGCAGGCGCTGGGCCGCGACGACGACCATAGCGAGTGGTTTGGCCGCGTCTGCGACGCTTTATTGCCCAATTACATGTACAGCCTGGATATGCAGCGCACCGCAGGCGAGCCGCTGCAAGACATGCCGCCCGTACCGGTCGTGGCCGTGCGCGCCAGCGTGGCGCCATATGCAGGCCCTCAGATCGCGTGGCCGCCCGGCTGGGCCGGGCTGTGGCGCGGCCGGCACGTGCTGTCGGCGCCCGCCATTCGCATCACGGGCGAGCCGGATCTGTTGAAAGGCTTTCAGCGCTCCTGAGGGACTTGCCGCGGGTGCTGCAACACCTCGGGATTGAGCAGGCGCGTGCATTGACCCTGCGCAAAATCGACGATGTTTTGCAAGGCGTAGCGGAAATACAGTTCATAGCTGTCACGCTCGACGTAGCCCAGGTGGGGCGTGGCCAGCACGTTTGGCAGCTGCAGTAGTGGCGAGCCTGGCGGCAGCGGCTCGTCCGTAAACACGTCCAGCGCGGCGGCGCCCGGGCGCCCCTGCGGCAGGGCTGCTTCCAGCGCGCCATCGGCCACCAGCTCGGCGCGGCTGGTGTTGACGAACAGGGAAGCCGGCTTCATGCGCGCCAGGTCCTCGGCCGTTACCAGTCCCCGCGTCTTGTCGGACAGGCGCAGGTGCAGGCTCAGCACGTCGGCCTGCTCGAAGAAGGCCTCGCGCGACTCTGCCGCCGTATCGCCAGCCGCCACAGCCGCCGCCCGGCTCGCTTCGCTGCCCCACACGAGGATGCTCATGCCGAAGGCGCGGCCATAGCCGGCAATCAATTGCCCGATCTTGCCGTAGCCCCAGATCGCCAGGGTGCGCCCTTTCAATACCGTACCGAGCGTGTTGCGCGCTGGTTCCAGCGACGACGTCTGCCACAGCCCCTCTTGCAAATGTTGCGCGTACGGCACGATCTTGCGCTGCGCCGCCATGATCAGCGCCCATGTCAGTTCGGCTGGCGCCGTAGGCGAGCCGATGCCTTCCGCAATGGCGATGCCCAGCTCGGTGGCGGCCGCCACATCGATGTGGCCGCTGACCTTGCCTGTTTGCGAAATCAGTTTCAGATTCGGCAGTTTCGACAGCAAGGCCCGGTTGAAACTGCTGCGTTCGCGTATCAGTACCAGCGCGTCGAACGGCGCCAGGCGGATCGCCAGCTGGCCCAGGCCCCGCGCCGTATTGCTGAACACTTTGACCTCGTGGCCGGCAAGCAACTGGAAGCAATCGAGGCCGCGCACGGCATCCTGGTAATCATCGAGTATGGCAATTTTCATGGTGGATGGCCGATTTTAGTGAGGATTTGGTAGGGAAATAACAGGATACGGGAAATGCTGAATAGCCTACTACATTAGTCAAGCTATTCTCCTACATTTTTGCGAGAATAGCTGTTATGCGGGTGTACAATCGCCGGCACTTTTGCAGCTTCCTGATTATAGTGATAGCGCAAACTGTTCCTGCAGCCCGGGAGCATGATCCAGGTAAATGCCGCCGGCGCGAGCGCCGCGGCGGACACGACACCAGAGCCCTGCCCGCGTGAACACGCCGCCCGCAGTGAGCCGCAGCCACCTCTCAACGATGCTGCCTGTCTTGCCGGAACGACCAGAATTTCTTTTATTGGTATTGGAGGTAATATGAATCAGCCCGTCATGGGTGGCGTCGCCGCACTCAACGTTCCAGCTTATATTAAACAACAGAAACTGATCAACTGGGTGGCCGACATTGCCGCGCTCACCAAGCCAGACCGCATTTACTGGTGCGATGGTTCGCAAGAAGAGTACGAGCGCCTGTGCGCCGAAATGGTTGCCAGCGGCACCATGAAAAAGCTCAATGCCGACAAGCGCCCGAATTCCTACCTGGCCTGCTCCGACCCGAGCGACGTGGCCCGTGTCGAAGACCGCACGTATATCTGCTCGGCAACGAAGGAAGCGGCCGGTCCGACAAATAACTGGACCGAGCCTGGCGAAATGCGTCACACCCTGAACGGCCTGTTCGATGGCTGCATGCGCGGCCGCACCATGTACGTCGTGCCATTCTCGATGGGCCCGCTGGGCTCGCCAATCGCGCACATCGGCGTGGAACTGTCCGACTCGCCTTACGTCGCCGTCAACATGAAGATCATGACCCGCATGGGCCGTGCCGTGTACGACGTGCTGGGTACCGATGGCGCATTCGTTCCATGCGTGCACAGCGTGGGCGCACCGCTGGCTGCCGGCCAGGCCGACGTGAAATGGCCGTGCAACAGCACCAAGTACATCGTGCATTTCCCGGAAACGCGCGAAATCTGGTCCTTCGGTTCGGGCTATGGCGGCAATGCCTTGCTGGGCAAGAAGTGTTTCGCCCTGCGCATCGCCTCGAACATGGGCTACCAGGAGGCGCAAGCATCGGACGACAACCCGGGCTGGCTGGCCGAACACATGCTGATCCTCGGCGTGGAATCGCCGGAAGGCAAGAAGCATTATGTGGCGGCAGCGTTCCCATCGGCTTGCGGCAAGACCAACTTCGCCATGCTGATCCCGCCGGCAAGCTTTAACGGCTGGAAAGTGACCACCATCGGCGACGATATCGCGTGGATCAAGCCAGGCAAGGATGGCCGTCTGTACGCGATCAACCCGGAAGCGGGTTACTTCGGCGTGGCGCCGGGCACCAACGAAAAAACCAATTACAACTGCATGGCGTCCATGCGCGACAACACGATTTTCACCAACGTGGCGCTGACGGACGATGGCGACGTCTGGTGGGAAGGTTTGACCAAGGAAGCGCCTAGCCATTTGATCGACTGGCAGGGCAAGGACTGGACGCCAGCGTCCGGCACCAAGGCGGCGCACCCGAACGCCCGCTTCACGGTGGCGGCGACGCAAAACCCGGTCATTGATGCTGCGTGGGACGATCCGGCCGGCGTGCCGATCTCGGCCTTCATCTTCGGCGGCCGCCGCTCGACCACCGTGCCGCTGGTCACGGAAGCGCGCAACTGGATCGAAGGCGTCTACATGGCCGCCACCATGGGCTCGGAAACGACGGCCGCTGCAGTGGGCCAGATGGGTGTCGTGCGCCGCGATCCATTTGCCATGTTGCCATTTATCGGCTATAACATGAGCGATTACTTCCAGCACTGGCTGGACATGGGCGTCAAGGTGGGCAAGGTCAACCCGGCTGCCCTGCCGAAGATCTACTGCGTCAACTGGTTCCGTACGGACGAGGCTGGCAAGTTCGTCTGGCCTGGCTTTGGCGACAACATGCGCGTGCTCAAATGGATGCTGGACCGTATCGAAGGCAAGGCCGGCGGCGTGGAAAATCTGTTCGGCACGACGCCGCAGTATGGCGACCTGAACTGGGATGGCTTGCCATTCACGCAAGAACAGTTCGACACCATCACCTCGATCGACAAGGCCGCGTGGGTGGAAGAATTGAAATTGCATACGGAGTTGTTTGAAAAACTCGCGTATCATCTGCCGCAGGAATTGGCAGACAACAAGGCTGCGCTGGAAAAGCGGCTGAGTGCGTAACTAAGTTAGCGTAAAGCGGCATCTGACAAGCGTAGCGAGCGGCAGTGATTTGTGGCTAAGAAGCGCAACCGTGCTGAAGCACGGTGAGCATCGCATGCCGCAAAGCGCGCCGCGCAGTAGCTTGTCAGGTGTTGAGAGTTGTAGTGGGGGAGAAACACGCCGGCAAAGACTGGCGTGCGATAAATGACACGCCGGCAATGACTGGGGTGCTATCAAAAAGAGAAACGGCGCGGATTGCATGAGCAATCCGCGCCGTTTTTTATTGCGCTGCCATCGTTATTGCTTGAGCAGCGGCCCCAGGTACTTGCCCGTCACGCTGGCCGGGTTCAGAGATACGTCTTCCGGCGTGCCCGTGGCGATGATCTGGCCGCCGCCAGCGCCGCCTTCCGGACCCAGGTCGACGATCCAGTCGGCCGTCTTGATGACGTCGAGGTTGTGCTCGATGATCACCAGAGTGTTGCCCTGGTCGCGCAGGCGGTGGATGACTTTCAGCAGCAAGTCGATGTCGTGGAAGTGCAAGCCCGTCGTCGGTTCATCGAGGATGTACAGGGTGCGGCCCGTATCGCGCTTGGACAATTCCAGCGACAATTTCACGCGCTGTGCCTCGCCGCCGGACAGCGTGGTGGCGCTCTGGCCCAGCTTGATGTAGCCGAGGCCCACGTCGAGCAGGGTTTGCAGCTTGCGCGCGATCAAGGGGACGGGCTTGAAGAATTCATGCGCTTCTTCCACCGTCATGCCCAGCACTTCCGTGATGTTCTTGCCCTTGTATTGCACTTCCAGGGTTTCGCGGTTGTAGCGCTTGCCGTGGCACACATCGCACGGGACGTAGACGTCGGGCAAGAAATGCATTTCGACCTTGATCACGCCATCGCCCTGGCACGCTTCGCAGCGTCCGCCCTTCACGTTGAACGAGAAGCGGCCAGCGCTGTAGCCGCGTTCCTTGGCCGTCGGCACAGTGGAGAACAAGTCGCGGATCGGCGTAAACAAGCCCGTGTACGTGGCAGGATTCGAGCGCGGCGTGCGGCCGATCGGCGCCTGGTCGACGGAAATGACCTTGTCGAAGTGTTCCAGACCGCTGATCGACTCGTGCGGCGCCGGTTCCGTCTGCGAACCATACAAATGGCGTGACAGGGCCGGATACAGGGTATCGTTGACGAGCGACGACTTGCCCGAACCGGACACGCCCGTCACGCACGTCATCAAGCCCACCGGCAAGCTCAGCGATACCTTTTTCAGGTTGTTGCCCGTCGCGCCAGTAATGACCAGCTGCTTTTCCGGATTGCTGGCGTGGCGCTTGGCTGGCACGGCGATTTTCAGCTTGCCGTTCAGGTATTGCGCCGTCAGCGATTTCTTGTTCTTGAGAATGTCGGGCAGGGTGCCTTCGGCGATGATCTCGCCGCCGTGCACGCCCGCGCCGATGCCCATGTCGACAATGTAGTCGGCCGTGCGGATGGCGTCTTCGTCATGCTCGACCACCAGCACGCTGTTGCCGATGTCGCGCAAGTGTTTCAAGGTTTCGATCAGGCGGTCATTATCGCGCTGGTGCAAGCCGATCGACGGTTCATCGAGCACATACATGACGCCCGTCAAACCGGAGCCGATTTGCGACGCCAGGCGGATACGTTGTGCTTCGCCGCCGGACAGCGTGTCGGCGCTGCGGTCCAGCGACAGGTAGTCGAGGCCCACATTGTTGAGGAATTTCAGACGCGAAATGATTTCCTTGACTACGCGGTCAGCGATCTCTTTCTTGGCGCCCGTCAGTTTCAGCTTTTCAAAAAATTCCAGGGTCTCGCGCAGCGGTTTTTCCGCTACTTCATAGATGGCGCGCTGCTGCTTGCCCGTGCCGACCTTGACGAAGCGCGCTTCCACGCGCAGGCGTGCGCCATCGCATGAGGGGCAGCATTTTTCATTGATGAACTTGGCCAATTCTTCCTTGACGGCCATCGAATCCGTCTCGCGGTAGCGGCGCTGCAGATTGTTGACCACGCCTTCGAACGTGTGTTCCTTGATGACGGTGCGGCCCCGTTCGTTGACATAAGTAAACGGGATCACTTGCTTGCCGGAACCGTACAGCACGGCTTGTTGTGCATTCAAGTCCAGCTGTTCGAACGGCATGTCCAGGTCGAACTCGTAATACGCGGCCAGGTTCGACAGCATCTGGAAGTAAAACTGGTTGCGGCGGTCCCAGCCCTTGACGGCGCCCGAAGCGAGCGACAGGTTCGGGAACGCGACGATGCGTTTCGGGTCAAAGAATTCAATGTGTCCCAGGCCGTCGCATTCGGGGCAGGCGCCCATGGGGTTGTTGAACGAGAACAGCCGCGGTTCCAGTTCCTGCAGGGAATAGCCGCACACATTGCAGGCGAACTTGTTGGAATACACGTGCTCCTGGGCGGTATCCATTTCGTAGGCAATGGCGCGGCCATCGGCCAGGCGCAGGGCCGTTTCGAAACTTTCCGCCAGGCGCTGCTTGATCTCCTGGTTCACCTTGACCCGGTCGATGACGACGTCGATCGTGTGTTTTTCCGTTTTCTTCAGTTTCGGCAGGTCATCGACTTCATAGATCTTGGCCGCATGCGTGCCGCTCTGTACGCGAAAGCGCACGAAGCCCTGCGCCTGCATCTGCTCGAACAGGTCCACGTGTTCGCCCTTGCGGTTGGCAACGACGGGCGCAAGTATCATCAGTTTGGTGTCTTCCGGCATGGCCAGCACGGCATCGACCATTTGCGACACGGATTGCGCGGCCAGCGCGTTTTCCGGATGGTCGGGGCAGTAGGGCGTGCCCACGCGCGCATACAGCAGGCGCAGATAATCGTGGATTTCCGTCACGGTGCCCACCGTCGAGCGCGGGTTGTGCGACGTTGCCTTCTGTTCGATGGAGATGGCCGGCGATAAGCCTTCGATCAGGTCGACATCGGGCTTTTCCATCAACTGCAAAAACTGGCGTGCATAGGCCGACAGCGACTCGACATAGCGGCGCTGGCCTTCCGCGTACAAGGTGTCGAAGGCCAGCGACGACTTGCCGGATCCGGACAAGCCGGTAATCACGATCAGCTTATTGCGCGGCAAATCGAGATTGATATTCTTGAGGTTATGCGTGCGAGCGCCGCGAATGCGGATCTGTTCCATGTGATTGCCTTGCTTTCAGTGAGTGGTGCGGCCGGCGCATTGTGCCTGGGTGCGGATGAGGAGCCACAACGGGTCAACTTGTAACTATAGCCGGGTTTTGCTCTGCATGCCTGAGGCGTCCATGGGCGGATTGCGCCGCCGGGCGAACGTGCCCTGACAAAGTTTGATGCAGATGCGTGCTGACGTTTGAATACTGTATATAATACCAGTATTCAAGTTTCTTGTTTTCCCCTGCCGTGAAAAAAACGTGCTGCCGCACGGGAGAGGGCGTCCGCCAGAAAGCGGGTGCTTTGCGCCGCGTGGTCGCTTATAATCCTCGTTTAGTACACTAAACTAACGCGCGGGACACCGGCTCCCGCTGCAGTTCATCAGGAGTTATTCATGGCATCAGTCAACAAAGTCATCATCGTCGGCAATCTGGGCCGTGACCCGGAAATCCGCTACATGCCTAGCGGCGACGCGATCGCCAACATCGCCGTGGCCACTTCGTACAAATCGAAGGACCGCAACACGGGCGAACAAAAAGAATTGACAGAGTGGCACCGTATCTCGTTCTTCGGCCGCCTGGCGGAAATCGTCGGCCAATACCTGAAAAAAGGTTCGGCAGTCTACGTCGAAGGCCGCCTGCAAACCCGTAAATACACGGACAAGGACGGCGTCGAGAAGTACGCAACCGACATCATCGCGGAACAGATGCAAATGCTGGGCGGCCGTTCCGGCATGGGCGGCGACGCCGGCGGTGGCGATGACAGCTATGGTGGTGGCGGTGGCGGCGGTTACGACGCCCCGGCCCCGCGCCAGGCGCCAGCCCCGCGTCCAGCCCCGGCACCGGCGCCACGCCCGGCACCGAAGCCAGCGCCGAACTTCTCGGATATGGATGACGACATTCCTTTCTAAATACGCCGTTCTGACGCCTGCCGTCAGACACTGTCGACAAGAGCCTGCTTCCTCCGTGAAGCAGGCTTTTTTTTATGCGTACGGGCGCTAGAAGGTAATCCGTGACGCATGGTTACATTCCATAGCAAGAAGCGGATGGCAGCGCCGTCCCCATGCTGGTCTGATGGTGGTTTTGACGACGCCGGAGAACAGCATGGATTTTCGTATTACGGGCTTGTCGCCCGAACCTTTTCTGCCGTTTTTTTCCTTGTCCGATGCCGAGTTAACGGCGCTCGGCATGCGGCGCCAGGTGGTCGACCAACACCCCGGATTTCCTGACCGCATAGCGCTGGTGGACGCCGAATTGGGCGAGACCGTGCTGTTATTGAATCATGTGTGCCAGCCCGCCATGACGCCTTACCGGGCTTGCCACGCCATTTTTGTCCGCGAGGGCGCCACGCAAGCGTACGATGCCGTCAACCAGGTGCCGCAATCGATGCGGCTGCGCCTGTTGTCGCTGCGCGCCTATGCTGCCGATGGCATGATGCTCGATGCCGACGTGGTGGACGGCACTGCCATGGAAGCCCTCATTGCACGACTATTCGCCAATGCGGACGTCAGTTATATTCATGTCCACAATGCCAAGCGGGGCTGTTATGCGGGCCGTATCGACCGCGTCGGCGGCTCTCTTGCTTAATCGCGCAAGCCCATCTCCAGACTGTAGCTGGCCACGGCATTCCTGCGCGCCGCGTTGCGCATCAGGTAAACCTGTACCGTGTACTCGCCATCGGCCGGCAGTTTTGCCTGGTAGCTGTTGCCGCCGGATGAACCGATGAACAGGGCTTCATCCTGGCCTGGCTGGCGGATGTTGAAGTAATTCGACGGTTGATTGGTCTTGAGCTTGACGCTGAGGGTTTGGCCGGCCTTGCCTGTCACCTTGTATTCGGCTGTGGCGTAGCCCTTGATCTTGCCTTTCACGCTGTGCACGGTTTTTCCTGCCGTCAGTTCCACTGTTTCCTTGTGGACCGGGTCGGCGCTCCAGGCCGGCGTGGTGAAAACGAGGGCCGCCAGCAGCAGGCTGGCGCGGATGGGCAGGTGGCGATGCGGCATGGGGACGTCCTTTGAAGTGGTGCCAGCGCGCTCGCCGGCGATGCTGGCCATGTTACCCCAGGTGCCGCCATTGGCCAGTACGGCAGCGCTCGCATAGCGTGTTCCGGTGCATTTTTTTTCTCCTTTCTTGACCTGTGCGCTTTTTCCGGGCGCGCACGTTTCAAAGCACGGAAAAAGACGAAATTCAGGTAGGCTGAAGCGTCTCTTCTCACTACTCTGAAAGGAACGCAGCATGGGTATTTCCGGAAAAGTCGCGCTCGTCACGGGGGCTGCGCAAGGTATCGGCAAGGCCATCGCCTTGCGCCTGGCCAAGGATGGCGCCGATATCGCGCTGGTGGATCTGAACCAGGAAAAGCTGGACACGGTCGCCGCCGAAGTGCGCGCGCTGGGGCGCCGCGCCGTCACTTTTATTGCCGACGTGTCGCAGCTCGCTCAGGTCACCGAAGCGGTGGCGTTTGCCGAGCAGGAACTGGGCGGTTTCGACATCATCGTCAACAATGCCGGCATCGCGCAAGTGCAGCCGCTGCTCGACGTCATGCCGGAAGAGGTCGACCGCATCATGCGCATCAATGTGCAAGGTACGCTCTGGGGCATCCAGGCGGCCGCCAAGACCTTCAAGAAGCGCAAGCAGAAGGGCAAGATCATCAATGCCTGCTCCATCGCCGGGCATGACGGCTTTGCCTTGCTGGGCGTGTACTCGGCCACCAAGTTTGCCGTGCGCGCGCTGACGCAGGCGGCGGCCAAGGAACTGGCGGCCGACGGCATCACCGTCAACGCGTATTGCCCTGGCGTCGTCGGCACGGACATGTGGACCGAGATCGACAAGCGCATGGCCGAAGTGACGGGCGCCGAGCTGGGCGCGACGTATAAAAAATATGTGGACGGCATCGCGCTGGGACGCGCCGAGACGCCGGACGACGTGGCAGGGCTCGTCTCCTTCCTGGCGGGGCCCGATGCCGATTACATGACGGGCCAGGCGCCGCTGATCGATGGGGGATTGGTGTACCGTTGATGCCATGAACGGGGATGCAGCGGGCCGTCCTTGCCCTGCAGATAGCGTTTCAGGGTCCTCTTCTGGGCTTCCCCGACAGGGCGGAGGGAGGAGTGACGTGGTGCTATACTCGTCATTTCAGCGACGCCATGCGGCGGAAAGACGGACCATGCCGATAGCCCAGAACATGACATTACGCGCCGTTGCCCCAGGCGAAGAAAGGGCGCTGGCGCAGCTGTTCCAGCTGTACTGTTACGACAACGCCGCCTGGAGCGGCGAAGACGTGCTGGCCGATGGCCGCTACGACGTGTGCGATGTCGGGCTGGCCGAGTATGTGCATGCGCCCGGGCATACGGCCGTCTGGATCGAGGTTGACGGTGCGCTGGCCGGCTTTTTCATCACCGAGTCCGGCATGGCGGGCAAGCTGCCGGTGCAGGAGTTCAGCGATTTCTTTATTTTGAATAAGTACCGGCGCCGGGGTTTGGCGCTGGAAGTGGTGCGGCGCGTGCTGCTGGGCAGCGAGCAAACGTGGATGGTGGCGACGTTCCGCGCCGATGCCGCCGCCTGCGCGTTCTGGCGGCAGGCGTTTGCGCGCCTGCCGTTTGCCAGGGTGGAGGCGTACGACGATCCGGACTTGCCGCAGTTTCAGCTGACGTTGCTGAAACCGGCGGCCTGAGCTGGATTAGAAGCGTACTTTCACATACGCCGACGGTCCCGTCAGGCGGATGTTCAGGTCGGCATCGCGTTCGCTGTCGCGGTGCAGCTTGATTTTCGAGATGCCGTAATCGGCCACGAAACCGATATTTTTGAACGGGAACCATTCCACGCCGACATTGCCGCCGTAGATGTGGCCATTGATGCGTCCGCCGTTTTTCTTGATGCCCGACGCTTCCGCATACATGCGCAAGTCCGGCGTGAAGGCATGGCGCCAGCCCACTTCCAGCAGCGGTGCAAACGCGTGCTCGCCGATGGAATCGCGCGCCGTGGCCGTTTCACCATTGACGACGCCGGTGGCCGTGCCTTTCAGGTTGGCATGGTAGTAGGCGGCGCCCAGGCCGATGCCAAAGGTATCGTTGCCACTGCCGAGCCACCATTTATACGCCAACTTGGCCAGGTCCAGCTTCAGATCGGCATTCGCCGTGGCCGTGCCCGTCACGGGCTGGCCATTGATGATGGTTTCGCCCGTCAAGGTGGGCGTGTAGGATTTGTCGTAGCGGTAGTAGTCGAACGCCAGGCCATGGCGGTCGCCGATCAGCAAGTCCGCTTTTACGCGGGGAATTGTGGTGTGTCCAGGCTTCGATTCGGGCGCGTCGATGCGGCCAAATTGCGTGTCGGCGCCGATATTGATGCGCGGATCGGCGGAAAAGGCGCCTACTGAAATGCTGACACGATCCAGGGTGGGCGACGGTTCAGCTCGCGCCGTGGCGGCCGCCGTAGCGATGCCCAGCACGCCCAGCATCATGGCGCCGCGCAAGGCGAGGTGGTGCGGGCGTGGTGGGGACAGGCGGGTGGACACGGACATGGCATACATGGGGCAACTCCTCAAAATAAAGTGAAAACTGTCGCGACGCTTTGGGCGGCAGTGCAATGAGGAAATGGTAGCAATTGTTACATTTAGATCACGTAGCCGCACGGCGCAAATTGCCGTCGGACTTGTCCTACCGCGTGTAACAGCTGGTACACACACCAGCATTGCCTGCAACGGCAGACGCGGGCAGAATGGTCGACACAAGGAGGAGACACCGCATGAGAATCGCCGCCATATCCGATATCCACGGCAACCTCGACGCGCTTGACGCCGTGCTGGCCGACATCGCCCGGCGTGGCGTGGATGTGACCGTCAACCTTGGCGATATCGTCTCGGGCCATCTGCAGCCGCGCGCCACGGCGGCGCGCCTGATGGCGCTCGGCCTGCCCACCATCCGCGGCAACCACGAGCGCCAGCTGCTGGGCGATCCGGCCCGCACGGGTGTGTCGGACGCCTATGCGCGCGCGCAACTGCTGCCGGAACAACTGGACTGGATTGCGGCGCTACCTGCCACCTTGCGCCTGCGACGCGATGTGCTGCTCGTGCATGGCACGCCCGCCAGCGACCTCGTGTATTTTCTCGACAGCGTCACGCCGCAAGGCAGCCGCGCCGCCACGCCGCAAGAAGTGGCCGAACGCGCCGGTGAGGCCGACGCCGCGTTGATCCTGTGCGGCCACACGCACATGCCGCGCCAGGTACGCCTGAATGATGGGCGGATGATCGTCAACCCGGGCAGCGTCGGCTTGCAAGCCTACGACGACGACCATGGTTATCCGCACGTGATGGAAAACGGCACGCCGCATGCGCGCTATGCGATTGCCGAACAGGGCGCCGATGGCCGCTGGACGGCGCAGTTATACGCCGTGGAATATGACTGGGAAAAGGCGGCCCGGCTGGCGCTGGCCAACGGCCGGCCCGACTGGGCCACGCCCTTGCGCACGGGCCGGGTTGGCGTGCTTACCTGAACTCTTCCGCCACCAAGTTGTACTTCTGCATCTTGTGGTACAAAGTCTGTTTCGGCAAGCCGAGCACCGCGCTCACTTCGCTGACGTTGCCCGCATATGCGCGCAGTTCCTGCTCGATCAATGCGCGTTCGAAGCCGTTCACCTGCTCCGCCAGTGACAGCGGGCTGGCCTGGCCGCTCGCCAGCAGGCTCGAGGCACCACCGGCGATGCCGAGCACGAAGCGGTCGGCGATATTGCGCAGTTCGCGCACATTTCCGGGCCACGAATGGGCCATCAGGTTGCGCATCTGCGCGCTGGAGACGACGGGCGCGGCGCGGTTGTAGCGGGCGGCGGCGGCCAGCACGAAGTGTTCAAACAGGATGGGAATATCCTCGCGCCGCTCGCGCAGCGGCGGCAGGTGCAGCACGATCAGATTCAAGCGGTAGTACAGGTCGCTGCGGAATTTTTGCTGCTGCGACAAGTCTTCCAGGTCCAGCTTGGCCGCCGCGATAACGCGCACGTCGACGGGCGTGGCCACGTTCGAACCGAGCCGTTCGATATAGCGTTCCTGCAGCACGCGCAGCAATTTCACTTGCAGCGACAGGGGCAGGCTTTCGATTTCGTCGAGGAAGAAAGTGCCTTGGTCCGCGTGCTCGATCTTGCCCACCTGCCGCTTGGCCGCGCCCGTAAACGCGCCCGGTTCGTGGCCGAAGACTTCGCTCTCGAATATGCTTTCAGGAATCGCGCCGCAGTTGACGGCGACGAAGTTGTGCTTGCGGCGGTGGCTGAAGTCGTGCAGGCAGCGAGCCACCATTTCCTTGCCCGTGCCCGTATCGCCATAGATCAGCACATCGGCCGGTTCGTCAGCTACGTCGAGTATCAAGCGCCGTATGTCGCGCATCGCCACGGAATTACCCAAGAGGCGCGCTTCGATGCCGCCGCCGTCCTCGAGCTGGCGGCGCAGGCTGTGCACTTCCAGGGTCAGGCGCCGGGTTTCCAGCGCGCGCAGGATGACGTCGACCAGCTGGTCGGACGAATACGGTTTTTCGATGAAATCATAGGCGCCCGTGCGCATGGCATGCACGGCCATGGTGATGTCGCCATGGCCTGTAACGAGGATCACGGGCAGGTTGGCATCGAGCGTCTTGACCGCTTGCAGCAATTCCAGGCCGCTCATGCCGGGCAGGCGCACGTCGCTCACGACGATGCCGGGGAAATCGGGCGTCAGCAGTTTATAGGCCAGCTCGGCCGAGTGAAAGGCCAGCACGTCCAGGCCGGCCAGTTGCAATGCCTGCTCGCTGCCTTCGCGTACGGTGGGGTCGTCTTCGACCAGCAAGACCTTCAAGCCGTCAAACATGTTTTTCCTCCTGCGTTGCAATCTGTAGTTCGATGGTGAAGATGGCGCCGCCGCCGGGGGCGTTTTCGGCGCGCAGCACGCCGCCGAACTGGCGCGTGATCTGTTCGGAAATGGCCAGTCCCAGGCCCAGGCCCAGGCCTTGCGGTTTTGTCGTGAAGAATGGTTCGAACAGGTGTTCATACACTTCCGTCGACAGGCCCGGTCCCGTGTCGGCCACGTGGATCAGCACATGCTCGGGCGTGCATTCGACGGACACGCGCAGGCTGCGCACGTCGCTGCCATTCATGGCGTCAAGCGCATTGGCGTACAGATTCACCAGCACCTGCTCCAGGCGGTTGCTTTCGCACATGGCGAAGATGTCTTCGGGTGGCAGTTGCAAAGTAAAACGCACATTTTCCACCTGCAGCCGCCTTTCGACGAGGAACAGGGCGTTGCTGATCGCCGTGGGGATCGACACGGAGGTCAGGCTGGTCGTCGACTTGCGCGCAAAAATCTTCAATTGGCCCGTAATGGTCCCCATCCTGGCCGCAATTTGCGATATCTTCGCCAGGTTGCGCCGCGCATCGTCGAGCCGTCCCCGTTCGAGCAGGATGACGGCATTGTCGGACATGGTGCGCAGCGCCGTCAGCGGCTGGTTCAGTTCATGCGTGATGCTGGCCGACATTTGCCCGAGCACGGCCATCTTGCCGGCCTGAAACAGTTCATTTTGCGTGATGTGCAGCTTTTGCTCGGCCTTGCTGCGCACCTCGATTTCCTGGCTCAGGCTTTGCGTCATGGCATTGAGCTCCGACGTGCGTTCCTCGACCATGGCTTCCAGGTTGTCATAGGCATGCTGCAGATCTTCGCGGGCGCGCAATTTTTGCGCCACGGCCGCGCGGCGCTGGCGCAGGTAAAAGAACAGCAGCATGAAAAAGCCCAGTAGCACGCACGAGAACGCGGCCGCCGCGCGCGCGCTGGCCTTGGCCTGGGCCAGGTCGGACAAATAAATGAAAGTCCAGCCTTGCGGCGACTTGAGCTTGATCTGTGTCATGACGCTGGAGCTGATCTTCGGCGGCGTGTCGGCGTGTTCCTGCTCGCGCACGCTGATCACGCGGGCGCCATTGCCCAGCTGGCGGTCGGAAACGAAAGGGATGGCGGCCAGCTGCTTCGAATAGTACTGGCGCGTGCGGTTGAGTTCTTCGACGATGGCGGGCGACAGCGGCGCCAGGGTCTTGTATTTCCAATCCGCCATGGAACTGAGGAAGATGACGCCGTGCTCGTCGGCCAGCATGACCTTGTCGGCGCCTTGCACCCAGCGTTTTTCCAGCGTTTCCAGGTTCACCTTCACCGTTGCCAGGCCCAGCATGTGGCCATTCTGGTAAATGCCGTGGGCAAAGAAGTAACCGGGTTCCAGCCGCGTCGTGCCGACGCCATAGAAGCGGCCCGGCGTGCCGCGCAGCGCATCCTGGGCGTAGGGGCGGAATGAAATGTTGTCGCCAATAAAGCTGTCGGGCTGCTGCCAGTTGCTGGCGGCCCGCGTGTTGCCGTCGAGGTTGCTGATGAAAATGGTCGACGATTTCGCCTGGGCATTCATCTGCTCGAGATAATGGTTGACCGTATCGACCAGCACCGGATCTTCCGGGTGCTGCAGCAAACGGATCACGTCGCGGTTCAGCTCCAGGGTCTTGGGCAGGAAGTCGTATTTCTCCAGCGCATTTTCAAGGCTGCTGACATACACTTCCAGGCGCTGTGCGCCGCTGGCCTGCAGCTTGCCGATGGCGATACGTTCGGTCCAGAAATACACGAGCCAGACGGTGGCCAGGCAGGCGGCCAGCACCACGCCCCAGGCCAGCGTTTCGCGGCCCGACCGTTGCGACAGGCGCTGGCGCCAGGAAAGGGAGGGTTTGGTAGTACTGCTATTCATAAAATCAGCTGCCAACTTGCAAGAACCCACAGTATCGCATTTAAGTAATCACGGAAATAAAAAAGCCGCCGGATGTGCATCCGGCGGCCTGCGCTGAAACTAGCCGCGATTAGAACGTATGACGCATACCTAAGTTGAAACCGCTATTACCGGTGCCATCGTCCGTGGCATTGCCGACGGTGTAGGTGGCGCCATTTTTATTGCTGATGTGGCCGTAACCGGTGTACAGGTCGGTGCGCTTGGACAGGGCGTAGAAAGCGCCGATGGCCCACTGCTGGGCATCACGGTTGGCATTGCTCTTGTCGTTGTGGCGGATGTACGACGCGACCAGCTTGGTGGCGCCGAACGGTGCGCTGAAGCCGACCAGGATGTCGTTGCTCTTGCTGTTGTCGAGGGCGCGGTTGTCGGCGTAGCCGAAGTTACCTTGCACCACGCCAAAGTCGTAGCGTGTGGCAAGCAGGGTGTTGCGCGTTTGTTGGGTCGCCAGCGCATTTTCCTGGCGGTGATGCGTCAGGGTCACGTTCAGCGGGCCGTCGATGTAATGCACGGCGCCGCCCATGCTGCGGTTTTTCGAATTGTCGCCGGCGACTTCGCCAAAACCATACGCCAGGTCGGCCGAGAGCTTGCTCCAGGTCGGCGTGGTGTATTGCACCATGTTGTCGATGCGATAATTCGTCGCCATCAGGTTCGACGCCGTGCCGGCCAGGCCGATGACGAACGGATCGGCCACGTCGCGCAGGGCCAGGTAGTACGGCGTATATTGGCGGCCCAGGGTGAGGGCGCCGGCGCTGCCGGTCAGGCCCACATATGCCTGGCGGCCGAACAGCCGGCCGCCCTGGCCCGAGGTACCGGTATCGATATTGAAACCGCTTTCCAGCACGAAGATAGCGGCCAGGCCGCCGCCCAGGTCTTCCTTGCCTTTGAAGCCGATGCGCGAGCCCGAGGCGACGCCGGAAGCGACGCGGTTCAGGCGGTCTCCGGCCGCATCCTTGTCGAATACCAGGCCGGCGTCAGCCACGCCGTAGACGGTCACGCTCGATTGGGCCATGGCGCCGGTGGAGGCTGCGCCGAGGGTCAGCAGGGTAAACAGGACTTTTTTCATGAAAATCTCTCTAATAAGTTGGAATGACTACTGATCGCACTACCTGACTGCTTGTTACTCAACATGGACAACAAATAAATGGCCCGCTTGTGGCGGGCCATGGCGCTATCAGGCTTTGCTAGCGTGATCCGCTTCACCCCAATGGCTTTCCGTGTTCTGGCTGGCCGCGTTGGCCGCGGCTGCTTCTTCCTCGGTGGCCAGGCCACCTTCCCACTTGGCGACGACAGCCGTGGCGACGGCATTGCCGACCGCGTTGGTGGCCGAACGGCCCATGTCGAGGAATTGGTCGACGCCCATCAGCAGCAGCAAGCCCGCTTCCGGAATATTGAACTGGTTCAGGGTAGCGGCAATCACCACCAGCGAGGCGCGCGGTACGCCGGCCATGCCTTTCGAGGTCAGCATCAGCAGCAGCAGCATGGTGATCTGCGTGCCGATCGACAGGTCGATACCGTAGGCTTGCGCGATGAACAGCACGGCAAAGGTGCAGTACATCATCGAGCCATCGAGGTTGAAGGAGTAGCCCATCGGCAGCACGAAGCTGGAAATCTTGCGGTCCACGCCGAACTGGTCGAGCGCCGTCAGCAGTTTTGGATAGGCCGCTTCCGAGCTGGCCGTCGAGAATGCCAGCAGGAACGGTTCGCGGATCAGGCCGACCAGTTTGAAGACGCGCGGACCGATGACGATGAAGCCGGCGCCGATCAGCAGTGCCCACAGGCACATCAGGCCCAGGTAGAAGCCACCCATGAACTTGGCAAACGTGACCAGCACGCCGAGGCCGTGCGTGGTGATGACGGAAGCCATCGCGGCGAACACGGCCAACGGGGCCAGGTTCATGATGGTGCCGGTGATGCGCAGCATGACTTGTGCCAGCTGGTCGACGACGGCCGTCAGGGTCTTGCCCGATTCGCCCAGGCCGGCCAGTGCGCCGCCGAAGAAGATCGAGAACACCAGCACTTGCAGGATTTCATTGTTGGCCATGGCCTCGATCGGCGATTTCGGCACCAGGTGCGTGAAGAAATCTTTCAAGGTGAAGGCGGCCGTTTTCAAATTCGTCGAAGCGTGTACATCCGGCAATGGCAAGCCCAGGTTGGTACCCAGCTGCATCAGGTTCGACAGCACCATGCCCAGCGCCAGCGAAACCAGCGAGGCAACGACGAACCAGCACATGGCTTTCAGGCCGATGCGGCCGGCCGTCTTGCCGTCGCCCATGTGGGCGATACCGACCGTCAGGGTCGAGAACACCAGCAGCGCAATGATCATCTTGATCAGGCGCAGGAAGACGTCGGTGACGATGGAAATATTGCCAGCGATCTGAGCGCTGAGCTTGGCATCAGGGAAAGCGGTGTTGCATCCATAGCCGACAATAATGCCGAGGACCATGGCAATCAGGATGTACAGGGTTAATGGCCGTTTCTTTTTCATTTTGACTCCTCCGGTGAAACGCCGCTGTGAGCGGATTATTGATAGCGAGCAACTCAAGCTTGGAGTCAATATTTCTCAAAAACAAGCCCTTGCGTGCTAGCGATTATTTGCAGCAAAACCTGTACATAGCAAAGGATATGCCTGAAATCGGCATTTGGCGCATAACTTCTTAAGTTGTTGATTTAAGGAAGCTTTTTTGTTGTCAGGATGTTGCAACTTCGCGTGCTTGCGCGAAATATTGGACGCGGCGGGCCATCGCTGTATGACTTTTCATACGCTAGTCGCGGCTGGGCGGCTGGGCGGCGGTGCGTCAAAAAGACAAGATTATCAGGACAATAAAAAAGCCCCTCCGAAGAGGGGCTCGATGTTGCGCAATGCGGTTCTATTGATGTTAGAACTTGATATTGGCCGTCAGGCTGAACGAACGGGGCTGGCTTGGCGTGTAGCGGAAGCCGGACTTGTTGATGGCCGCCACATAGGTTTTGTCGGCCAGGTTGTAGGCGTTCAGCTGCAAGTCGAGGTTCTTGTTGACCGGATACGTTGCCATGGCGTCGAAGACCCAGTAGGCATCCACGCGTGCCGGCGTGCCGACGGCGCCGTCGGTGCCGCGCAGCATTTCACCCACATAACGCGCGCCGCCGCCGACCTTCAGGCCGAATGGCAGGGTGTACGACGTCCAGCTGGTGAACGCCTGTTTTGGCGTGTAAGTGAGGTTCTTGTCGCCGCTGGCCGTGAATACCTTGTTCGACTCAACCTTGGTATTCATGCGGGTGTAGCCGGCGCTGACCAGCCAGTTCGGCATGATCTCGCCCACCACGCCCAGTTCCAGGCCTTGCACGCGCTTCTTGCCGGTCTGGTAATAAAGGGTCGCGATCACTGGATCCTGTTCCACTTCATTCTTGACCGTGGTCTGGTAGACGGCGGCCGAGAGCGACAGTTTTTGCTTCAGGAAGTCCCACTTGGTACCGATTTCCTTGGTAATGGTTTCCTGCGGATCATAGTTCGGGTTTTGCGCGCTGTTGGCGGCGGCGCTCAGGGCGAAGTTGACGCCCGGTGGCGCTTTCGACGTGGCCAGCAAGGCGTACACGCTGCTGTCCGGCGTCGGCTTGTACATGGCCGAGATCTTGCCGTTGGCCAAGGTGTCGCTCAGGGTCAAATGGGTCGGAATCGGCGTGCCCACTGGCAATGGCTGTACCGCGGGCGCGGTCACGGCCCCTTGCAGAGCAACTGCATCATACGTGGTGTTGAAATGGTCGAAACGCACGCCGCCGTTGAACAGCCACTTGTCGCCGAACTTGATGGTGTCGAACACATACAGGCTTTGCGTGTTGACTTCGCCTTCGGTGAAGGCGCCGCTGCGCACGGGGTTGCGACCGGTGACCGGGTCACGCGGATTCGGGTTGTACAGGTTCGCTGCCGGCAAGGTGCCCAGGGTGGCGGGCACATAGCTGTAGTTTGTCTGTTTTTCGCTGGTGAACTCGGCGCCGGCCACCAGGGAGTGCTTCAGCACGCCCGTGTCGAATTGCGCGCTGACCACGGTCTGGTTGGTCAGGATCGTGTTTTCCTGGTCCTTCACGGTGCGCAGCGAGCGCGCCAGGGTCCAGGTCGAAGGATCGGTGGTGACCGGTGTCTTCAGGTTGGCCATGCTGCCCATGAAGGCCGTCAGCAGGTAGTCCTGCTTGGTCTTGCCGTAGCGCGTGGTGTTCTGTATCTGCACGGTTGGCGAGAAATCATGGTCGATGCGCAAGGTGCCCATGTCGGCCTTGATCTTGTCGTAGTCCGCAGTGGAGCCGTAGAAATTCTTCGGATCGACCTTGGCTGCGCTGTTCAGGAAGGTGCGGATGACCGGTTGCTCCTTCGTGGGGACGTCCGGCGTCGAGTAGCCTGGCAAGCCGATGGTCGGCACGCCGCCGTCGGGCACGTTGTCCTGGTCCACATGCAGGTAGCTGGCCGTGATGCGCGTCGGCTTGCCGATGCCGAAGGTGACGGTGGGCGCGAAGGCCCAGCGCTTGTTCTTGACTTCATCGCGCGCCGGGTTGCCGCTGTCCTGCGTCATCAGGTTCAGGCGCAATGCCGTGCCCGAGTCGCTGTCGAGGATGCGGTTCCAGTCGGCCGTGGCGCGTTTCTGCTTGCCGCTGCCCGCCGTCAGCAGCGAATTGAATTTGTTTTCCATGGTCGCTGTCTTGCTGACCAGGTTGATCGAGCCGGTCGGCGAACCGCGGCCGCTGTCCGTGCCCGCCGGGCCCTTCAGCACGTCGATCTGTTCGATGTTGAAGACGTCGCGCGAGATGGAGCCAACGTCGCGCACGCCATCGACATAGATGCTGCCCGACGAATCGAAGCCGCGCATGTAGACGGCGTCGCCCGTGTTCGTGTTGCCGTTTTCACCGAGGAAAAAAGTACCTACGCCTGGCGTGTTGCGCAGCGCGTCCGTCAGGGTCAGCGCACCTTGCTGCTCGATCAATTCCTTCTTGATCACGACGATGGTTTGCGGCGTATTGACCAGCTCTTCCGTGTATTTCGGCGACGAGGCTTTTTCGGCCTTGAAATCATTTTCCTTGGAACCAATGACCTTGACTTCGTTCAGCATTTGCTGCGATGCCGGGGCACTTTGGCCGGCCGGGTCGGCCGCCTGGGCGGCGACGGGCAGCAGCATCACGGCCAGGGCGGCGCCGATGTGCTGGTTGAAACGGGTGGGGGCGTGTTTGCGGCTCTTGATTGCCATCTTGCTCTTTCGAAAAGGTCAGGGTAGTGGTTCCTGGCTGGCTCTGCGCCGCAGTGCTTGGGCACGCGGGCAAGTGGCTGGCGATGGAGACGGAATAGGCCGTATTGTAATAACTGGGCGCTATTTCGTAAATGAGAATCGTTATCAGTATCATTTACGCAACGGATTGGGCGTGCCGCAAAAAAAACAGTGTCATGGCTGATGAATGCTTGCTTTGCGGCCCGGCCGCTGCTATGCGCGCAAGCGTCCGCCGGCGGGAGTATGATGAGCAACCTTTACAAATTTCCTTTCAGAATGCTGCAGACTCCCGATGCCTTTGTCCCCCTGATCGATGCGCCCGAACCGGCCCCGTCCGCCACGGATACGCTGACGTTTGTCTTTCACTGCGGGCGTTTGTTGTTGCGTACGCCCGAGTTATCCCTGCCCACGGCCGCCGAGGCGGCCGCGCTCGATATCGATCTGAGCCGCGCACAGCCCGTGGGCTTGTGGCAGGGCCGCTATTGCCAGACGGTCTGGACCGACGAAGAGTTGCCACCGGGTGCCGGCCTGGCCTGGCACGGCATGCGCTCGCTGTTCAATGCCGTCGACGACGCTTTCCTGGGTCTGGCCAGCCGCGCCGTGCAACTGGCCGAGTGGGCGCGCACGCACCGCCATTGCGGCGTGTGCGCCACGCCCATGCAGCGCACGCGCGGCGAACGCTGTTTCACCTGCGCCGCCTGCGGCATGCTCGCGTATCCGCGCATTTCGCCGGCCATGATGGTACTCATCCGCAAGGGCGAGCAGGTGTTGCTGGCCATGCACAAGCACTCGCCATCGCAGCGCTTCAGCCCGCTGGCCGGTTTCTTGGAAGCGGGCGAATCGATCGAGGAAGCCGTGCACCGCGAGGTGATGGAAGAGGTGGGCTTGCGCGTGCATAACCTGCAGTACTTCATGAGCCAGTCCTGGCCGTTTCCCCATTCGCTGATGATCGCGTTTACGGCCGATTACCTCGATGGCGAGATCCGCCTCGACGAGAACGAGATTGCCGAAGCGCGCTGGTTCGGTCCCGGCGATGCATGGCCGGAAGCGAGTTCGAGCGTGTCGATTTCCGCGTTGCTGGTCGGCGCCCACCGTCCGCCAACGGCATAGAAAGCCGGGGCTGCTCGGGCAGCCTGCCGCATTTTCTATATACTGGCGGCAATTGAAAATTTTAGGGTGGTGTAGCATGTCTCAAGAAGAATTCTCCGAAAACGACTGGCGCCGGCTGATCAGCAGCTTTGGTGAAGATCCGCAGCGTCCTGGCTTGCTGGAAACGCCTGCGCGCGTGGCCAAGGCGTGGAAGCACTGGACGTCCGGTTATGGCCAGGATCCGGTGGACTTGCTGAAGGCCTTTGAAGATGGCGCGGAACAGTACAACGAGCTCATCGTCGTGCGCGGGATTCCCGTCTACAGCCATTGCGAACACCATCTGGCGCCGTTTTTCGGCAAGGCCACCATCGGCTACGTGCCCAACGGCAAGATCGTCGGCCTGTCGAAATTGACGCGCCTCGTCGATTGCTTCTCCAAGCGCCTGCAAGTGCAGGAACGCATGACGATGCAGATCGCCAATGCCCTGATGGAAGTGCTGGAACCGAAATCGGTGGGCGTGGTCGTACGCTGCCGCCACCTGTGCATGGAAAGCCGCGGCATCCGTACGCCGGGCGAAGAAACCATCACCTCGGCCATGCTGGGCGAGATGCAGCCGAACCTGGCGCTGCGCACGGAATTTCTGGCGTTGGCACGCGAAAGCTGATTGTTCGGCGATGATGCGTGACGAAGGCGGCAGATGCCGCCTTTTTTCATGTTCTTCCCGATTCCCGTTCCGCCAGATAACGGGCCGGCGGCTTGCCCGCGGCCTTGCGGAACATGGTGACGAAACCGCTGGTGTTTTCATAACCGAGTTCCAGCGCCACCGCCTTCACGCTGTGGCCTTGCGCCATGCGCCGCAAGGCCAGGATGACGTGCAATTGCCGGCGCCAGCGGCCCACGCTCATGCCCAGTTCCTCCAGTGACTGCCGGGTCATGCTGCGTTCGCTCATGCCGATGCGGCTAGCCCACTCGGCCAAGGTGCTTTTATCGGCGGGCTGCGCCAGCAGCAGGGCGGCCAGGCGGCGCAAACGCGCATCGCGCGGCATCGGCAGATGCAAGTCTTCCACGGGCGCGGCCGCGAGTTCATCGAGCAGGGTGAGCACCAGGCGTTCCTGCGCGCCATGCAGCGTGGCCAGGGTGGGGAAACTGGCCGCCTTGGCGATCAGTTCGCGCAGCAGGGGCGAAACGGCGACGGTACAGCAGACGGTGGGCAAGGCCGGCGCCATGGCCGGCTCGACAAACAGGCAATAACATTGGGCCTCGCCCACGCCCTGCGCGGAATGCATCAGGCCGCCCGGTATCCATACGGCGCACTGGGGTGGCACGATCCACACGCCGCTGTCCACCTCGCAATGAATCACGCCGCGCGTCGCATACAGCAACTGCCCCTTGCGGTGCTGGTGCGGCGCCTGCTCCGCCTCCTCGGACACGCTGGCCAGGCCCACGGCCAGCAGCGGACGCAACACGCCATCGATGTCGAAATCCATGAGGGAGGCGCCAGGGTCCAGGCCCAGCTGGGCCGTCAGCACACTGGGCAAGAGGGGATGGGGCATGAGAACACTTTGGCTGGATTGAATAATATTGTGGCTATTTTATGCAATGACGCGCGGCACTACCAGCGCTATCGTATGGGCATCCGCAGCCCCGCTTCAACGGCAACCGCCGCCGCCAGTGTTCTGATGAAGGTAAGGAGGAACGGCAACCCCTTGAAGGAGTCATCATCATGCAGCTTGATCTATCCGCTTTTCCCCTCGTCTGGATGCGCCGCGAGGCAGCGCCTGCCCAGCCCGATATTCTGTTTGCCCAGTTTGACGCGCTGCTGGCGCGCCGCCAGGCGTTTGTCATTCTCAGCGAGGAAGGCTTTGACGAGGATGGGCATGAACACCCGCAGGAAGAGCGCAAGCGGGCTGCACTCTGGATGAAGCAGAACAAGGCGGCCATCCGCGCGTATATCCAGGGCATGGTACTGGTCGAACCGAGCGCCGCCAAGCGTCTGGCGGGCAAGGCTTTTGCCGTGATGTTCGGCAAGTTCTGGGGTTATCCCCTGCATTTCGGCACCAGCCGCGACGACGCGCTCGACATCGCCCAGCATTTGATCAAGGCGTGGCTGCCGCCAGTTGACGGCGGCACGGCCGCGCATCAGTAACGATAATCGTTAATAAAATGCTTGGTGAAGTTGTACTTGCTGCCGCCGTCGAGCAAGTCGACCAGGCGTTTCGGCGCCGAGGCCGACATGAAGGCGTCGGCGGCGCCGCCCGTGCTGCGAAATTTCATGCCGGGGCTGAGGATCTGGTTGGCGCCGATTTTCAGGTGCTGGAAGCTTTTCGTTTTCTCATTGTTGAGAATAAAATGCAATTCCTGCTTGAAGGTCAGGAAGGGGATCTTCAGCCACCAGCCTTCGTCCGTGCCATAGCTGGCGACGCTGGAAAAATGCGTGTTCTTGTCCGTCAAGGTGGGTTTGCCCAGGCGGTCGTTGATGCGTTTCATGGCTTCATTCTTGGTCATGCTGTGCTTTCGTGATTCATGTTATATCCGGCGTGCATTTTGACACAGGCACGCCACCCCCGCCTGCCTTGCCGCCCCCTATCTGCATGCTTTTTTACTGCAATGCAGCATCAATTCTCATCAATTGTCGCAACGCATTAACAACACCCGGCAAAAATCATTGCTTTCCAGCATTGTAAATATCGGTATTTCAAGCGTATGCTGGTGTCGTCTGAACGGTGCCGTCCGAGCACCGTCGCCGCCGCATTCCTGGCCTGCCGGGCTGGAAGCGGACCACGCCTTTCGCCGCACATAGATAGTTGGAGACACAGCATGAAGAAATTGACGTTCCAGCAGAAGTTATGGATTCCCCTGATTTGCAGCCTGTTGTGCATCACCGTTATTTTTGTCTATAACGCCCTGGAAGTGCGCAAGATCCGCATCGAAGAACGTAGCGCCGACCTGAGCAATGCCGCCGACCTGGGCCTGGGCGCCGTCAAGATGTTCGGCGACCTGGCCGCCAGCGGCGCCTTGACGAAGGAAGAGGCGCAAAAGCAGGCCACGGCCGTCATCAAGAGCATGCGTTTTGGCGAGACCGGTTATTTGTCCATCATCAACCTCGACGCCGTCGTCGTGATGAATCCTGCCGCGCCGCAAACCGATGGCAAGAACATGTCGGATTTTAAGGATGCCAACGGCACCTATCTGTACCGCGACATCGTGGCCGTCGGCAAGAGCGATACCGGCAAGGGCTTTGTCCACTATTATTTCCCCCGCCCCGGCCAGAAAACCCCCGAACCGAAGATGAGCCGTGTGGTGGCCTACAAGCCGTGGAGCTGGACCATCGTGGTCGGCGTGTACATGGACGATATCGATGCGGCCTTCCGCCAGTCACTGCTGACTTCGCTGGGCGTGCTGGTGCTCGTATGCGGCTTGCTGGCGGCCGTCGTCGTGGTGATCAACCGCAGCTTGCGCCATGCGCTGGGCGGCGATCCCGAGTATGCGGCCGACGTGGCGGAAAAGATCGCGAATAACGATTTGAGTGGCGTCGTGCGCACACATGCCAACGACCGCCACAGCGTGCTGTACGCGATGAAAACCATGCAAACCAACCTGGTCGATGCGATCAGCGAAATCCGTCATAGCGCCGAGACGATAGCGACGGCATCGAGCGAGATCGCCAGCGGCAATATGGACTTGTCGGCGCGAACGGAAATGCAAGCCAGCTCGCTGGAAGAAACGGCTGCCTCGATGGAGGAATTGACCTCGACCGTGACGCAAAACGCGGGCAATGCCGTGCAGGCAAATGAACTGGCGCAGTCCGCTTCCGCCGTGGCACGCCAGGGCGGCGCCGTGGTGGCGCAAGTGATCGGCACCATGGACACCATCAACGCTTCGTCACGCAAGATCGTCGACATCATCGGCGTCATCGATGGCATCGCCTTCCAGACGAATATCCTGGCCTTGAACGCGGCCGTGGAAGCGGCGCGCGCTGGCGAACAGGGTCGCGGCTTTGCTGTCGTGGCATCTGAAGTGCGTAATCTGGCGCAGCGCTCGGCCGGTGCGGCGAAGGAAATCAAGGAGCTGATCGGCGCTTCCGTCGACAGCATTGCGGCCGGCAGCACGCTCGTCGCACAGGCGGGCACGACCATGGATCAGGTGGTCGCTTCCGTTTCGCGCGTGACCGACATCATGGCCGACATCACGGCCGCCTCGCACGAGCAAAGCACGGGCATCGGCCACGTCAACCAGGCGATCACGGAAATGGATAGCGTGACGCAACAAAATGCGGCACTGGTGGAAGAGGCGGCGGCGGCAGCGTCGAGCATGCAGGACCAGGCGGCCGTGCTGGCGCAACTGGTGGCGCGCTTCAAACTGTCGGCGCAGGAGCCGGGTACGGCGCCGCGCCTGGCGGCCACTTCGGCTGGCGCGCCACGCGCCGCGGCGAAAAAGCCGCTGCGCAGCCTGGCGGCGCGCTGATTTACTGGGCTGGCGCTGCCGCTGGCGGCGCCGGTTCGAATTCCAGCTTGTCATCGACGACTACGAATTGCCCGACCGGCTGGCCCAGGTCGGCTTTCGGGTCGTTTTCCATTTCCGTCAGCTCATTGCAGGTATTCGTTTCCGCCTGCCACAACTGCTTGCCCATGCGGATATTCCAGATGCCATCGCCGGCCGCGAACAGCTCGACGGTGACGTCGGCCGGCGCATCCGTCGACAGGGTATGCAGGCGCTGGCATTGCGGCAGATTCGTCGCCATCAGCTGCACTTCCACGGTATCTTGCCAAAAATAACGTTGCTGGCGGCGCACGGTCAGGGAATGGTCTTGCCCATCGAACATGTAGATGGCGAAGTCCTGGACACAGCCTGACAGCAGGACGGACAGCGTGACGATCAGGAGTTTGCGCATGGTCGGCTTTCTTTGTTTGTGCTCGGGAATGTCGGGATGCCTAGCGTGACGGCGCTAGTGGGTGCTTGCGCCGCCTTGTTTTTCGCTTACGTGGCATTATATCCATGCATATCAGTTGCGGCGCGACAATAGTTATGCCAAGTTCGCCTGCCCCTACTTATCTACCTGGAAAGACCACGATGATCGACCTGTATTACTGGACCACGCCCAACGGGCACAAAGTGACGATGTTCCTGGAAGAAGCGGGCATCCCCTACAACCTTATTCCCGTGCATATCGGCAAGGGCGAGCAGTTCAAGCCCGAGTTTCTCGCCATCGCGCCGAATAACCGCATTCCCGCCATCGTCGACCAGGCGCCGGAAGATGGCGGCGCGCCGCTGTCCCTGTTCGAGTCTGGCGCGATTTTGCAATACCTGGCCGAGAAAAGCGGGCAATTCCTGCCGATGGATGTGCGGGGACGTGCCGAAGTCATGCAGTGGCTGTTCTGGCAAATGGGCGGCCTGGGCCCGATGGCGGGACAGAACCACCATTTCGTGCAATATGCGCCCGAACCGATCGACTACGCCATCACGCGCTACGTGAATGAAACGAACCGGCTATACGGCGTGCTGAACAAGCGCCTGGCGGACCGTGCATTCGTGGCCGGCGACAGCTATTCCATCGCCGACATGGCGATCTATCCGTGGATCGTGCCGCACGAACGCCAGCGCCAGAAGCTGGAAGATTTCCCGCATCTGGCGCGCTGGTTCGCGGCCATTGCCGCCCGTCCCGCCACCGTGCGCGCGTATGCGCGGGCGGCGGAAATCAATGTGCAGCCGACCGTCAGCGGCGACGCGAAAAGCGTGCTGTTCGGGCAGACGGCCAAGACCATCGGCCAAGCTTAATTTCCCCGGTACGTGGAAAAACCGAAAGGGCTGAGCAGCAGCGGGATGTGATAGTGCTGGTCAGTCTTTTCCACGTGAAATTGCACGGGGATTTCCGGGAAGAAGGTTTCCTGCTTCAGGCGCGCATAGTGCTCGCCTGTCTTGAACACGATGCGGTAGTCGCCCGCCTGCATGGGCGCATCCACCGGATACATGGCTGCGATGCGCCCTTGCGCATTCGTCACGGCACTGCCCAGTTGTTGCCAGCCTTCACCGTTCTTTTGCTCCAGGGTGACCGTTACGCCGGCCGTCGGCTGTCCGCTCTGCAAGTCGAGAATGTGCACGCTCAAGGGATTGGCGGCGGCCAGGGCCATGCTGGACAGGCTGGCGAAGGCCAGGGCGGCGGTGATTTGTTTCAGTGTGCTCATCGTCGTATCTTTCAGTTTAAAGGGTAGGGGAATCGAGTTCAGGGATGGCGGCCAGGGCGGCATGGGCGCAGGCGCGGTCTTGCTGCGCGCCGCCGCCACCGGCCACGCCGATGGCGCCGACCACTTCGCCCTTGGCTCGCAAGGGCAGGCCGCCGCCCAGCAGCAACAGTTCCGGCACGGTCGTCAAATTGGCCATGTCGGGATTGCCGCGCGCGGCCACGGCCAGCGCCTGGGTATCATTTTTCGTCGACAGGGCCGTGTAGGCCTTGCGCCGGCTCGCATCCGTGT
>RCUP01000061.1_pt1 | contig 127030 bp, 126 predicted proteins | sample 2166341 | NCBI WGS metagenome assembly RCUP01 (sample SAMN09932325, study PRJNA488358) | compost metagenome | isolation source: compost soil in succinonitrile-enriched | place: Germany: Experimental Botanical Garden | reverse complement strand
ACCCAGGCATTTCCGCCCAGGCATGGAGTAGATGATGAGCAAGGCACAGGACAGCAAGAAAGAAGCCAAGAAGGAACCGGCCAAGACCATGAAGGAAAAGAAGGAAGCCAAGAAGGTCAAGAAAGAAGAGCGCAAGCGCTGATCATGCGCGTGCGCCGTTCATTGATGCGCCCGTGGCGTGCGCCGGCCCTGCTGGCGGCGTTCGCCCTGCTGGCCTGCGGCGTGCCCGTGTCCGGCGTGCTGGCGCAGCAAAAGCCGCCGCCGTCCACGTTCGGGCAAGTGGTGGGCAATGCCGTGCTGTGCATCGACCATATCGACAACAAGGCCTTTTATGCGTATTTGCTGACGGCCTTCGGCCCCGCCTACAAGCATGAAGGGGGCGCCTACTGGTTCCGCACGGACGCCACCTTGTGGGGCGCGCCGATTACCGACGTGATCGTCAGCGACGACACGAGTCCCCTCGTCTTCATGGGCGTGGTGGCGGACTCGACGCCGGAAAAGCTGGAGCCGGCCATTCGCGGCGTCTCGGGCCTGCGTTTCAATAAACTCGACAATTCCGCCTTTCCTGTCCGTGGTTCCGTGCCTGGCAGTAAAATCGTCTACTTCCGTAGCAAGGCGAAAGTCTATTGCGCCAAATACAAGCCGTTGCCGCCCGCCCGCACCCGATGAGGGTATCGGCTTGCCGCCGCGCATTTTGATCGTTTCATCCGCAGGGTCTCCATGTACACGCATTATTTCCAGCTCAAGCAATCGCCGTTTTCGATCGCCCCCGATCCGCGCTACCTGTTCATGAGCGAACGCCACCGCGAAGCGCTGGCGCATTTGCTGTATGGCGTGGGCAGCGGCGGCGGCTTCGTGCTGCTGACGGGCGAAATCGGCGCCGGCAAGACCACCGTATGCCGCTGCTTCATGGAGCAGATTCCGGAAAACTGCCAGCTCGCGTATATCTTCAATCCGAAATTGTCCGTCGAGGAATTGCTGCTGTCGATCTGCGAGGAATTCCGCATCGCCCTGGCGCCCGGCGTGGCCAGCGTGAAAGGCTATGTCGACGCCATCAATGCGCACTTGCTGGCCAGCCATGCGCAGGGCAAGAACAATGTGCTGATCATCGATGAAGCGCAAAACCTGTCCGCCGCCGTGCTGGAACAGTTGCGTTTGCTGACGAATCTGGAGACGAGCGAGCGCAAGTTGCTGCAGATTATCCTCATCGGCCAGCCGGAATTGCGCTCCATGCTGGCCCGGCCTGAACTCGAGCAGCTGGCGCAGCGCGTGATCGCCCGCTATCACCTCGGTTCGCTGACGGCGGACGAGACGGCAAGCTACATCCGCCATCGGCTGGCCGTGGCCGGCTGCGCGGCGCAGACGCCGTTCGCGCCGCGACTGATGGCGCACATTCACGCCATGAGCCATGGCGTGCCGCGCCGCATCAACCTGCTGTGCGACCGCGCGCTGCTGGGCGCCTATGTGGAAAACCAGCCGCAAGTGACGCGCCAGATATTGCGCCGCGCCGCCGAGGAAGTGTTTGCGGAAGAGGGCAAGCCGGCTGCCGGACGGGGCTTGCGCTGGCCGCAGGTGGCGGGTGGCGTGCTGGCCGGGGCCGTGGTCACGGCCGCGCTGGCCTGGCATTTCATGCCGCGCCCGTCCGCTGCGCCTGCTGCGCCTGTCGTGGCCGCCTCAGTACCGGCCTCCGCCTCGGCCGTGGCGGCTGCCGCCGCATCTAAACCCGTGTCCGCGCCAGTCAGCGTGCCGGACCGCAACGCCGTGCTGCGCCAGCTGGCCAGCCTGTGGGGCGAGCAGTTGCCGGCCGGCGATGCTTGCCAGGCGGGCACCCGCGCCGGCTTGCGCTGCCTGCACAGCCGGGGTGGTATCGCCGAGTTGCGCGTGCTGGACCGTCCCGCCATGCTGGCCTTGCGCGATGCGGATGGCAGGGAACAGCTGGCGCTGCTCACGCGCGTGCAGGACGAGAGCGCCACCTTGATGCTCGATGGCAAACAACAAAGCCTGCCGCTGGCCCAGCTGGCGCAGCGCAGCGATGGCAGTTTCACGACCTTCTGGCGTGCCCCGCGCAGCTGGCGCGATGAAGTGCCGCTGGGCGCGCGCGGTGCCGACGTGGACTGGCTGGCGCAGCGCCTGGCGCAACAGCGGGGCTTGCCGGCGCCGGCCGCCAATCTGCCGCTCGATGCCGAGATGCAAGGCCAGCTGCGCGCTTTCCAGCAAAGCCAGAACCTGCGGGCCGATGGTCTGGCAGGCCCGAAAACGTATATACGCCTGATGCAGCTCGGTAACAACGCGGAGCCGCGCCTGAGCAGCGCAGCTCCTGCCGTGGCAGCGCCCGCTGCGACGGCGATGGTGGCGGGGAAATAAGATGTCCTACATACTTGAAGCACTGAAAAAATCGCAAGCCGAACGCCAACTGGGCGAGTTGCCGTCTATCCACGCGCCGCAAGTGCAGTTGCACGATGGCGCAGCATCGGGCGCCGCGAGTCGCGCGCCCGTCTGGCTGGCGCTGGGCGGCGTGACGGTGGCCGTGGCTGCCGCGCTGCTGCTGTGGCAGCCTTGGCAGGCGGGCACGGCTGCACCAGCGGCCGCTCCTGCCGTGCTGGCCCAGGCTGTGCCCGCGCCGATGCCGGCAGTCGTCCCGCCAGCAGCGCCCGTGCCCGCGCCAGTGGCCGTGCCCGTTCCCGTGCCGCCAGCGGCCACCGCCGCGCCCGTGCACCATGCCAAGCCCGTGGCGGAACCGAAGCCGGAGGCGCCAGTCCCCGCTCCGGCGCCGGCCGTGCCCGTACCTGCGCCGGCGGCCGCGGCCGAAGAGACCGTACCCGGCATGCGCGACCTGCCCGAGCCGATACAGCGGCAGATTCCCCCGGTCGCCATCGGCGGCTATATCTATTCGAAGAATCCGGCCGACCGCCTGCTGCTGATCGACAAGGTCCTGCGCCACGAAGGCGAGGAGCTGGCGCCCGGCCTCGTGCTGGAAAAATTGCAGCCGAAGGCGGCCATCTTCAGTTTCAAGGGCTACCGCTACCGCGTGCCGTATTGAGTTGTTGCGCATCAAGGCCGGGTAACAGTAGCTGAACCATACTGGCCTGGCCTGGTCGAACCAGGGTCGCTGCGACCGTGTGCGCGGCCGGGGAGTTCCGATGATTGCTGCCGCAGCTGGTGAGGGTGCTTTTGATGTGCATGGCTTGGGAAACCTGGCGCGCATCGACCATATCGTCGTGCTGATGATGGAAAACCGATCGTTCGATCACATGCTCGGCTACCTGAGCCTGGAAGGCGGGCGCACCGACATCGACGGCTTGCAGGCCAGTCATGCCAACGTGCATGCGGGCGTGAGCTACCCCGTGCATCATTTGCGGCGCACGGCCTTTGGCCCGCAGCAAGACCCGTCGCATACGGGCATGTCGGTGGCGCAGCAATTGCAAAACAATAATGGCGGCTTTGTCGGCGATTATGCGCAAACGCATCCGGGCGACCCCGACATCGGCCTGGTAATGGGCTACTACAATGGTGCCGACTTGCCCATGTACGATTTCCTGGCGCAGCAGTTCTGCGTTTGCGACCGCTGCTACAGTTCGGTGCCTGGCGCCACCTGGCCCAACCGCCTGTATGCCATCAGCGGCAAGGCGGCCGGCAGCCGCGACAGCAAGCGCGTGCCCCTGTATACGAACAAATCCTTCGTGCGCCATCTGGACCGCGCCCAGGTCAGCTGGAAATTTTATTCCGCCTGGAAGCCCTGGAGCCTGGCGCTGACGGACGACCATTACCGTTCGTCCGAGCTGTACGAACCGTTCGGTTCCAGCACGCGCCGCTATGGCTTCATCGGCGATGCGCTGGCGGGCGCCTTGCCCTCGGTCAGCTGGATCGATCCGCATTTTTTTGAGGGTGACGATCACCCGCCGGGCGATATCCGCGCCGGCCAGGCGTTCGTGGCGCAGGTCTACCAGGCCCTGTCGCGCGGGCCGGCCTGGGCGCGCACCTTGCTCATCCTCAGCTATGACGAGCACGGCGGCTTTTTCGACCATGTGCCGCCTGGTCCCGCCATCGACGACGACCCCGCGTTTCGCCAGTACGGCGTGCGCGTGCCCATGCTGCTCGTGTCGCCGCTGATCGCGCCGGGCAGCGTCAGCCACGAGGTGTACGACCACACGTCGATCATCAAAACCATCTTGCAGCGCTTTTGCCGCAGCGCCGATGGCGCTTTGCCCCAGATGGGCGCGCGCGTGGCGGCCGCCAGCGGCCTGGGCGCCGTGCTGACCCTGGCGCAAGCGCGCGCGGCGCCCGCCGTACCCGCTGCTGTGCTGGCGCAGCGCGCCGCATGGGAAGCGGATGTGCGGGCGCAGGATTTTACTCCGCTGGCGCCCGCTTGCCAGTCTGATGGCGAAGTGGCCGCCGCTGCCGCCGTACCGTTCCAGTCCGATGCCGAGGCGGGCGCGATCGCCGCCCACCGGCAATTGGCGCGCACGGCCAGAAATGCGCAGGCGGCAAATAATAAAACAGCGGGCAAAACGGCGGGCGCGACAGCGCCGAAGCCGGCGGGCAGGCGCCGGCGGCAGGGCGGCAAGACGGCGCCCGCCGGTGCCGTGAATGGCGGAAAACCTGTGCTCGCTTGACCTGGGCGATGCGCCGGGCAATGCGCGGGGCCTGCGCCGGCGGTCGCGCCCGTGGGGCTGCGTATAATCATTCCTTCTCAAACAAGGAGTGACCATGCACGATGCGATGCCCGCCCACCCGGTACTCGGTGTGATCGGCCGTTCCGGTAGCGGCAAGACGACCCTGCTGGAATTTGTGGTGAAGGAACTGGCGGCGCGTGGCTTGCGCGTCAACCTGGTCAAGCACAGCCACCATGACCTGGCGCTGGAGCCGCCGCAAAAGGACAGCGCCCGCCTGCGCATGGCGGGGGCGGCGGAAGTGCTGGTGGCGTCGCCGTACCGTTTTGCCATCGTGCACGAGCTGCGCGGCGCGCCCGAGCCCAGCCTGGCGCAGCAATTGGCCCGCATGGGGCCGGCTGACCTGACCCTGGTGGAAGGTTTCAAGACGGATCCCATCCCCAAGCTGGAAGTGTTCCGCCCGGAAGTGGGGCAGGCGCCCCTGTATCCGCATGACCCGCATGTGATCGCCGTCGCCTCCGACAGTCCGGCGCCGGCCGACTTGCGCGAAGGCGTGCAATGGCTGGACTTGAATGCGCGCGAGCACGTGCTGGCCTGGTTGCTGCTGCAGTTGGAAAATAAGCTGGAAAAATAAGCTAAAGGTTTGCCGCGGCCATCCGTTAATACTGGTAGAACCTCATTGGAGAAACGTATGGACGTCGGAAGCATTGCTCAACTGTCAAGCACGATGGCGGAGACAGGCACGCGGCAAGCCGTTGGCTTGACTGTCCTGAAAAAAGCCCAGGATATCCAAAGCTCGACTGCCACTGCCTTGCTGGCAGCGCTGCCACCGGTACAGGCGGCACCTAGCCTGCCGGCTCACCTCGGCAACCGCATCAATACGACTGCCTGAGCGCAGTCCTGCGGCGCCCGCTTGGCGCCCGCTATATTTACGCCCACACTACCGTCATCAACGGTGGCACGTGGGCGTTTTTGTCTGCCTTCCTGTCCCTGTGAAATGCAGTAATTGAGCCTGGTTCGCCATGGCGCGGCCGATTCAGTAGAATGGCGTCCATCGTCTCGCGTTGCTCATGGTGCAGCCCGGGGCGTGCCCACTTACCGATTACTTTGACCCAGCAAGAGGAATCCCATGAATAAACGTCAAGCTCTCATCGCCGCTGCCCTGGCGGGCATCTGTGCCGGCGCCACCATCAACGCGGCCGCGCACGACGGTCCCGCCCCTGGCGACAAGGAAAAATGCTATGGCGTAGCCAAGGCGGGGCAGAACGATTGCGCTTCGTCCGATGGCGCGCATTCCTGCGCGGGCCAGGCGGAGGCGGACAACCTGCCTACCGAATGGGCCTATGTTGCCAAGGGCACGTGCGAACAGGCGGGCGGCTCCGTCAAGCCCATCAAGGCCGGCAAGGCTGCAAAACCGGCCACGCAGCCGTAAGCACCCGCCGCCCGCCCATGCCGCCGCCCATTCAGGCGCTTGCCGGCGTCGGCCTGCGCGCCGCGCATTACCGCGATTTTCTGGCGCGCCGGCCCAGGGTGGGCTGGCTGGAAGTGCACACTGAAAACTATCTGCAGGCGTCCGGCTGGGACTGGCACGTGCTGCAGACCCTGCGCGAGGATTACCCGATCAGCCTGCATGGCGTGGGCCTGGGCCTGGGCTCCGCACACGGCTTTTCGGAAGCGCACCTGCAGCGCGTGCGCGCGGTGGTCGAGCGCACCGAGCCGACCCTCGTGTCGGAACACCTGTGCTGGGGCGCCGTAGCGCAGCAGCAACTCAACGATCTGTTGCCGCTGGCCTTGAATGGCGCCGCCCTCGATTTGCTGTGCGCCAGAGTGGGGCGGGTGCAGGATGTGCTGAAAAGGCCGATCTTGCTGGAGAATGTTTCCACTTACCTGCGTTTTGCCGACGATGCCATGAGCGAGGCGCAATTCCTGGCGGAGCTGGCGCGCCGCAGCGGCTGTGGATTGCTGCTCGATATCAATAACCTGTATGTGAACCAGTGCAACCACGGCGAGGACGCCATGCTTGCGATGCAATCCATCGCGCCGGGCAGCGTGGGCGAACTGCACCTGGGCGGCCATCTGCTGACGCCGCACGCCGTGGTCGACCACCATGGCGCCGCCGTGGCCGAGCCCGTCTGGGACTTGTATGCGGCCGCCTTGCTGCGCTTTGGCGCCATTCCCACCCTCGTCGAATGGGATACGCACTTGCCCGCCCTCGATGTCTTGCTGGGCGAGGCGGACAAGGCGCAGGCCATGCTGGCGCGCCATGCGCCGCAAACGCCCTGGCAGGGAGCGGTACTGGCTGCGCCGCCACCGCCCGCGTCGCTTGACGCGCTGACAGCCGGCCAGCAAGTGTTTGCCACGGCCTTGCTCGATACCGCGGCAGCCCTGCCATCGTTCGCGGGAGAATCGGTGCCGCAGCGTTTCTCCTTGTATCGCGGCAGCTTGGGCGCCACCTGGCGCCGCACCCTGGGCCACGTCTATCCCGTCGTGCTGGCGCTGGTGGGCGAGGCATTCTTTGCCGGACTGGCGCGCGCGTATGGCCGGCAGATGCCATCCGATAGCGCCGATTTGAATCAGTTTGGCGCGCGTTTCGCCGACTTTCTCGCCGCGTTCCCGCCCGTGGCCGACTTGCCCTACCTGCCGGACATGGCGCGCCTGGAGTGGGCCTTGCACCTGGCTCACTACGCGGCCGATGTGCAGGGCCTGGCGCCCGAGTCGCTGGCCGCCCTGCATCCCGATCAATTGGAAACGCGCTGTTTTGCCTTGCATCCCGCTTGCGCCTTGCTGGCATCGAACTGGCAAGTGGCGGCCCTGTGGCAGGCGCATCAGGAAGGGGAAATGCAGGGGATGTTTCCGCAAGATATGCAGGTGGCCAGCTGGGCACTCGTATGCCGGTCGCGCTGGAAGGCGCAGGTGCTGGTACTCGATGCGGCGGCACATGCGGCCTTGCTGGCCTTGCGGCAGGGACAGAAGTTTGGCGCCGCGCTCGATGCGGCATTCGCGCTGGATCCGGCATTCGACCTGGCCGCACACTTGCGCCAGTGGCTGGCGCATGCGGTGTTGACGGCGTAACGGTTTATTCGAAGGCCCGCAGCAGGCGCGCTTCGCCCGTCTGATCGCGGTACAGGGCATTCGCGGCCAGGGTGGCGTCCATCATGCGCGTCACTTGCTCTTCTTCAAAACGGGCCAGCTCGGCAGTGGCCGCGACGAGGGCCAGTTCCAGCCTGGCGCGCGCGCTCTGGTACAGGCTGCTGGTGTATTTGTCTGTGTTACGCAGCAATTCTTCCGCGTTTTCTATGACCTGGCGCAAGTCGCCGATCAAGCGTTCCTGGCTGCGCGTACCTTGTTCGGGATGGTCCATGGCGCTCCCCTTCTGCAATCGATATTTATCTGGCAATAACGACGTGTTTGCAGCTTGATGCAGGCAGCCGGCTGGCGGGGTACTGGCTGGACGCATGGGGCCGCTTTCGCGCCCCATGCCGGGGTCAGACTGGAGCGACGACCGTGATACGGATATCGCCCACGCTGACGACCTGGCCGGCGCGGATCTTGGCGGTCTTGCGCAATTCCTTCTTGCCATCGACCTTCACCACGCCGCTATCGACCATGACCTTGCCTGCGCCACCACTGTCGCACAAGCCGACCAGCTTCAATAGCTGGTTCAGCTCGACGAACTCGGATGTTAAATCAAAGCTTACTTTTTGCATTGTATCCCTTATTGCAATGATGTGTTTTCAACACTTGATGACGACCTCAACTAACTCGTAGTTTACCTGAAGCCGCCAGCAATGCAGGGTGGAAGTCAGCTTTTGTTGGGGCGCGTCATCTCCAGGGGCACGATCCACGCACTGAATTGCTCTTCCGTTACAAAGCCCAGGGCCAGCGCCGCTTCCTTCAGGGTCGTGCCTTCGTGCTGGGCCTGCTTGGCGATTTGCGCCGCCTTGTCGTAGCCGATATGCGGCGCCAGCGCCGTGACCAGCATCAGGGAACGCTCCATCAGTTCGGCGATGCGCTCGCGGTTCGGCGCGATGCCGTGGGCGCAATGCTCGTCGAAACTGCGCATGCCGTCGCCCAGCAGGCGCGCGCTTTGCAGGAAGTTGTGCGCAATCAAGGGCTTGAAGACGTTCAGCTCGAAATTGCCCGAGGCGCCGCCGACCGTGATGGCCACGTCGTTGCCGAACACCTGGCAGCACAGCATGGTCAGCGCTTCGCACTGGGTAGGATTGACCTTGCCCGGCATGATGGAGCTGCCCGGCTCGTTTTCGGGGATCGTGATTTCACCGAGGCCGGAGCGGGGGCCGGACGCCATCCAGCGCACGTCGTTGGCGATCTTCATCAGGGCCGTGGCCAGGGTTTTCAGCGCGCCGTGGGCGGCGACGAGGGCGTCGTGGGCGGCCAGCGCGGCAAACTTGTTGCTGGCCGTTTCGAACGGCTGGCCCGTCAGGCGCGCCAGTTCTTGCGCGATGCGGCCGGCAAATTCCACGTGGGCATTCAAGCCCGTGCCGACGGCCGTGCCGCCGGCGGCCAGCTGCAGCAGCGGCGGCAGCGATGCCGTGATGATGTGCTCGGCGAAGTCCAGCTGCGCCACGTAGCCGGAAAATTCCTGGCCCAGGGTCAGCGGCGTCGCATCCTGCAAATGGGTGCGGCCGATCTTGACGATGTCGGCAAATTCCGTCGCCTTTGCATCCAGGGTGGCGCGCAGCTGGCGCAGCGGCGGCAAGACCGTGTTGGCGACGGCCAGGGCGGCGGCCACGTGGATGGCGGTCGGGAAGATGTCGTTCGAGGACTGGCCCAGGTTGACGTCGTCATTCGGGTGCAGCAGGCGCTCGGCGCCCCGCAAGCCGCCGATCAGCTCGGAACCGCGGTTGGCCAGCACTTCGTTCATGTTCATATTGCTTTGCGTGCCAGAGCCCGTCTGCCAGACGGCCAGCGGGAATTCTGCGTCGTGCTTGCCGGCCAGTACTTCGTCGGCCGCCTGCGTGATGGCCACGGCTTTCTTGCCATCCAATAATCCCAGGTCCAGGTTGACGTGGGCGGCCGCGCGCTTGACGGTGGCCAGGGCGGCGATCAGTTCGGGCGGCATCTTTTCCGTGGAGATATGGAAGTGCTCGAGCGAGCGCTGCGTTTGCGCTCCCCACAGCCGGTCGGCGGGTACGTCGATCGGGCCGAAACTGTCGCGTTCAATTCTGCTACTCATGACATCCCTTTCATCGATAGAGGTGGATCGAGTGTACTCCAGGCGTCAAAAAGACACAGGATGATGCTGTATTGCATCATTTTTACCCGGGGCCATCTATATTTTTGCGATTTCCTGCCGTTAAAGACAGGCGAGTCCCGATTATTTATCCTGTTATCAAAGCGATCAGTCCATGCAGAGCAGCATCCTTCCCCGTTGGTCTTTGATCGCGTGCGCCGCCGCCAGCCTGGCCTTGCCGCCTGTGGTGGGCGCGGCCGAACTGGGCGAGATGGCCGTGCTGTCGCATGTGGGCCAGCCCCTGCTGGCCGAGATCGAACTGACGGCCCTGGCGCCCGAGGAGAGCAACGGCGTGGCCGTGCGCCTGGCCTCGCCCGATGTGTACCGCGGTGGCGGCATCGGCATGGACCCGGCCCTGCAGACATTGACGATCAGCCCGCTGGAGCGCGGTGGGCGCCACTATGTGCGCGTGAGCACCCGGCAAGCGATCCAGGCGGGCCACGTGCATCTGTATTTATTGCTGGGCAATGGCAGCGGTGCCGTCGTGCGCCTGGGCACCTTGTGGCTGACGCCCGCGCCGCCCGCTGCTGTCCCCGTCAGTGCGCCAGTCCGGCCTGCCATTCCGGCGCCCGTGCCAGCGCCGTTGCCGTTACCACGTCCTGTACCCGTCGCGCCGTCGCCCGACGCCGCCGCGCTGGCGGCCCGCGCGCGCGCCGAGGGCCTCGTGCGTCCGGCGCGCGTGTTCGTGCCGCCGCCCGTCGCGCCCACGCCGGCGGCTCCGGTGCAGCAGCGCCCGGCACCGGTGCGCCGCGCCACGGCGCCCGTGGCCGCTTGCGCGCCCCAAGCCGATATGGAGCAGGCGCAAGCGTGCGTGGCGCTGGATGAGAAAAACACGGCCCTGAATGCAAAGCTCGGCGAATTGGAGGGCAAGATCGGCGCCTTGCAAAAGGCGCTGGCACTGCCGGCTGCCGCCGCACCGGTGGTGGCGGAAGTGCCCCATGCCAAGCCCAAGCCCCTGCATGCGGCGCCCGCCGCTGACAAGGAAAAGAAAGCGGGCGGCAACGGCCTGTTGTGGCTAGGTATCGGCACCTTGCTCTTTCTGTTGTTGACGGCCGTCATCGTGTATGTCGTGCGCAAGCGCAGGCAGGCGGCGGGTCCTGGCGCGCCATCGAAATACTGGGTATTGCTGCGCAAGCCGTTTAGCCGCAAAAAGAAGGATGTGCCCGTGCTGACGGAAGCCGTGGAAGATGGGGTGGCCGAGGCGGAACCGGAGCCGTTCTCGCGTTAAAGACATGGCAAGACGGCGCCGAAATTTGATGTAAAAAAAGATATTGAAAAAATACATGGAAACGCCGGCCAATCACGTTGCCTGTTTTTCAAAGATGGTGCTATGATGAATTCAGTGGACTTGCTCTACGACAAAACAGCCCCAGCCTGGCGCAGTCACCAACGATAGCGTGGCGCGGCAAACAGGTGTAGCGTTGCATAAACGCCTGGGTCTGGAAGCGGTTCGCGATGCCGACGATGTGCTCGCGAACGCCGGATGCAACCGGCAGCGAGGCGACGCCAGGAGATACCTGGGGCTCGCCTTCCAAATTCCCCTCCTTGCTTTCCGGGTGCCGCAGATGGCGCGCTCGCTGGCATGGCGGCAGACGTAAAAAAAGCACCCGCGGGTGCTTTTGTCGTTTCTGGCGCGAAGACCTTGACTTACATGCGTGCGCGCGAACCCTGCATGGCGTTCGGCAGCTGCGTCATCCATGGTTCCGTGATGGCGCGGATTTCGCGGTCGTTGGCCAGGATTTGCTTGAGCAGGTCGATCTTGCGCAGGCGCGAGGCGCCGGCCAGGGCGGGCACCTTGCCCGTCATGGTCGCGCTGGCGGCGCTGGCGCACTGGTTTTCCAGGGTATCCAGGCCATCCCAGTCGCTCGAACGTGCGGCCACGACCATTTTATTGGTCATTCCTGCAATATTTTCGTACATCGAGAGAACGTCGTTGGAGGTCATGAGCACACCCGTAACTAGTGAATGGATTACCGCTTGTCCAGATTAACGGCAGCTCCAAGGGGAACTTGAGGGTATTTTTGAAAAAAAGTGAAAATAATTTAGATAATTGCTTGGCGGCTGCCGGAGTCGCCCGTCAAGCCGCATGCCTGCTGGCGCCGTGGTGGCAGGGGAGTGTGTTGCGGTGCCTCAAAACGCGTTATGATTTTGCACACTACTGTCGTTACTTTGCCTGAAAGGATCACCATGCGCGTTGTCACTGCCGCCGCTTCCTCTTTCCCTGCTTCCTGGCGCAAGCGCGCCATGGTGCTGGCCCTGTCCGGCATCGCGCTGGCCGGGGGCGCCGTCCACGCGCATGCACAGGAGGCGGCCGCCAGTCCCGCCGTCGAGATGGCAGCGCCCACGGCTGTCTTGCCCGGCGACGATTTCTATGACTACGTGAATGGCGACTGGTTGCGCAACACGGAGATTCCCGCCGACCGCAGCAGCTGGGGCTCGTTCGCCATCCTCGCCAACGCCACCAACGAGCGCATCATCGCCCTCGTCGAAGGCCTGGCGGCGGCGCCACAGGCCGATGCCTCGGCGCGCCAGGTCAGCGATTTTTACCGTTCCTGGATCGATGAAGCGGCTATCGAGGCGAAAGGCTGGGCGCCGATCAAGCCGCTGCTGAAGAAGATCGATGGCATACGCGACCAGGCAGGACTGGCCCGCGCGCTGGGCGAGAGCCTGCGCGCCGATGTCGACCCGCTCAACGCCACCAATTTTTATACGGAAAACCTGTTCGGCCTGTGGGTGGCGCAAGACTTGAACGACACCACGCGCAATGTGGCCTATCTGCTGCAGGGCGGGCTGGGCTTGCCCGACCGCGCCTTTTACCAGAGCGACAGCGCCCGCATGCAGGGCTTGCGCACGGGCTACCAGGCGCATATCGCCGCCATGCTCAAGCAGGCCGGCTACAGCGATGCGCCGGCCCGTGCCGCGCGCGTGTTTGCGCTGGAGCAGCAAATTGCCGCCAGCCACGCCAGCCGCGAGGATTCGGCCGATGTCGCCAAGGGCAATAACGCGTGGCGCGCCGCCGACTTCGCCAGCAAGGCGCCTGGGCTGGACTGGAAAGCTTTCTTCCAGGCGGCTGGCCTGGGCAAGCAGACGGATTTCATCGTCTGGCATCCGACGGCCATGACGGGCAGCGCCGCCCTGGTGGGTAGCGTGCCGCTGGCCACGTGGAAGGATTTTCTGGCCTTCCACGCGATCAACCATTTCAGCACGACCTTGCCGAAGGCGGCCGCCGACCAGCGCTTTGCTTTCTATGGCAGCGCCCTGAGCGGCACGCCGCAACAGTCGCCGCGCAGCAAGCGCGCGCTGGCCGCGACGAATGCGGCCCTCAGCGACGCCGTCGGCAAGCTGTACGTGGAACGCTATTTCCCGCCTGAATCGAAAGCGCGCGTGCAGGAGATGGTGACGAATATCGTCGCCGCCTTCTCGCGCCGCATCGACAAGCTGGACTGGATGGCGCCGGCCACCAAGGCGCAGGCGCAGGAAAAACTCAAGACCCTGTACGTGGGCGTCGGTTATCTGGAACGGTGGGAGAATTATGCGGGCTTGCGCGTGGTGCGCGGCGATGCGCTGGGCAATGTGCAGCGGGCGGAGCAGTTCCATTACCGGCAGGAGCTGGCCAAGCTGGACCAGTCGCCCGACCGCAAGGCCTGGGCCATGCCGGCGCAGTTGGTCAACGCCGTCAACCTGCCGCTGCAAAATGCGCTGAACTTCCCGGCCGCCATCCTGCAGCCGCCGTTCTTCGATCCGACGGCGTCCGACGCGGCCAACTATGGCGGCATCGGCGCCACCATCGGCCACGAGATCAGCCACAGTTTTGACGACCAGGGCGCCCAGTTCGACGCCCAGGGCAAGTTGCGCGACTGGTGGACGCCAGCCGACCTGGCGCATTTCCAGTCGGCCTCGAAGCAACTGGTGGCGCAGTTCGCGACCTACAAGCCGTTCCCCGACCTGGCCGTGAATGGCCAGCTGACCCTGAGCGAAAACCTGGCCGACCTGGCCGGCGTGGCGGCCGCGCATGATGCGTTCACCCTGTCGCAGCAGGGCAAGCCGGCGCAGCCGGGCGCGGACCGCGACTTCTTCACCGGCTACGGCGTCAGCTGGCGCAGCAAGGCGCGCGAAGCGGCGGCGCGCCAGCAAATCCTCACGGATGGCCACGCGCCGGCGCAATACCGCGCCGCCACCGTGCGCAACCTCGACGCCTGGTACCCGGCCTTCGACGTCAAGCCGGGGCAGCAGCTGTACCTGGCGCCGGAACAGCGCGTGCGCGTCTGGTAGCAAATGGTGACGGTGCCGGCACGCAGCGCGCCGGCACCGTAAAATGGCGGAACATATCGACAGGACCGCCATGAAGCCGACCCCACCGCAAGATCAGCAAGACCCCATCCACGCCATCACCGAACGCACGCTGGCCCATTACGACGCCAGCGCCGAGCAGTTTTTCGAAGGCACGCGCGACCACGACGTCAGCCAGAACATCAGCGCGCTGCTGAACGCCATCGGCCGCCCGGCGCCTCTGGAGATTCTCGACCTCGGCTGCGGCCCGGGCCGCGATCTGAAAGCGTTCACGGCCATGGGCCACCACGCCACCGGTGTCGATGGCAGCGCCCGCTTCGTCGAGATGGCGCGCGCCTACAGCGGCTGCACCGTGTGGCAGCAGGATTTCGTCGACCTCGACTTGCCTGCTGCGCAGTTCGACGGCGTGTTCGCGAATGCCGTACTGTTCCACGTGCCCAGCGCCGTCCTGCCCGGCGTGCTGCGCGCCTTGTACGCGTGCCTGAAACCGGGTGGCGTGCTGTTCAGCTCGAATCCGCGCGGGCAGAACCAGGAAGGCTGGAACGGCGCGCGCTACGGCAGCTACCACGACGAAGCGACATGGGCCGCGTACGTGCAGGCGGCCGGATTCAGCCTGGTCGAGCAGTACTACCGTCCGCCCGGCTTGCCGCGCGAACAGCAGCCGTGGCTGGCGACGGTATGGCGCAAAGCGGGCTGATTTCGCGTCATTAGCTGATTTTTGGCATGTGTTAGGGACCGTACATAGTTTTTCCGACCTCAAGCGTAGTATGGACACATCGACACGCAGCAAGCAGTCTGCAACGGCGTGTGAGCCGCAGTACCGGCCCTTCGGGGCAGGACAACAGATGTACCAACTACAGTGAGGATCCATCATGAACAAAGATCAAGTCGAAGGTAAACTGAAGGAAGTCGGCGGTAAAATCCAGGAAGCCGCTGGCAAGGTCGTCGGCAGCGAAGAACAGCAAGCCAAGGGCCTGGCAAACCAGGTCGAAGGCAAAGTGCAGAAGAAGGTCGGCGACGTGAAAGATGCGGTCGAGACCGTCACGCGCAAACCGTAATCTGACGCACGCATAAAAAAACCGCCGCCTGTCGCGAGACAGGCGGCGGTTTTCATGTGTGGGCGCGCTTTACTTCGCTACGCCCAGGTTCTGCTTGAAGAACATCTCGATCTTCTTGTACACGTGGCGCTGGCCCGCGCGCGACGAGATGCCGTGCTTGGCGCCCGGATACGTCATCAGGTCGAATTGCACGCCGCGGTTCACGAGCGCGTCGATCAGGCGCGTGCTGTTGCTGAACAAGACGTTGTCGTCAGCCATGCCGTGCACCAGCAGCAGCGGCGACTTCAGGCCGTCGAGGTGGGTGAACACCGTGCTGGCCTTGTAGCCATCGACGTTTTCCTTCGGCATGCCGAGGAATTGCTCCGTGTAGTGGGTGTCGTACAGCGACCAGTCGGTGACGGGTGCCACCGAGACGCCCATGGCGATCTTGTCGGACGCTGCCGACAGCAAGCGCAGGGTCATGAAGCCGCCGTAGCTCCAGCCGAACACGCCGATGCGTTTGGCATCGACGAAGCTTTGCTTGCCCAGCCAGTCGATGCCGACCAGTTGGTCGGCCACTTCGGCCGCGCCCAGGTTGTGGTAGATGGCGTCCGTGAACGCGCGCTCGCGGCGCGACGAACCGCGGTTATCGAGGCGGAAGACAACAAAGCCTTGCTGCGCCATATACTGGTCGAAGTTGTTGCCCCAGCGGCGAGCCACGTGCTGCGAGTGCGGGCCGCCATACGTCGACAGGTAGACGGGATAGCGTTTGCTTGCGTCGAAGTTCGACGGCTTGACGATCGAATAGTACAGCGTCTGGCCATCGTTGGCCTTCAAGGTACCGTATTCGGTCGGCAGGTGGTCCGCCTTGTATTTGGCGTACGGGTGGCTGGCGTTCAGCGCGTTTTCTTCCAGCCAGCCCACCATGGCGCCGTCCGGGCGGCGGATGCTCACTTGCGGCGGCGTGGCCGGGTCCGAATACGTGTCGACGAAGACTTCGCCATTGCGCGAGAACGTCGTGTCGTGCCAGCCATCGGCTTTCGTCACGCGCTGCGGCTTGTCGGCCGTACTGCCGTCGAGCGCCAGCGCGTAGGTCTGCTTGTCGATCACGGCGTCGCGGTTCGACGCGACGAACACTTTACCGGTTTTCTGGTTCACGGCCAGCACGCTGTCGATGCCCCATGCGCCGGACGTGACCGGGTGCAGCAGCTTGCCGCTCATGTCGTACAAATACAGGTGATTGCGGCCCGTGCGCTCGGACGACCACAGGAAGGTGCCGTTCGACAGGAAGCGCAGGTCGTCATGGATGCTGACCCAGGTTGTCGACGTTTCCGTCAGCAGGGTGCGCTGCGCCAGCGTGGCTGCGTCGACGGCGACCAGGTCGAGGGTCTTCTGGTCGCGCGACTGGCGCTGGTACACGAGCGACTTGCTGTCCGCGCTCCAGTCGGCGCGCACCAGGTAGATGTCCGGGTTCGTGCCCAGATCCACCTGGCGCTGCACGCCCGTTTCCGGCGAGACGATCAGCAGCTGCACCAGCACGTTCGGGTCACCGGCGGCAGGGTAGCGCTGCTCGACGACGTCCGTGCGGTCGGCGAAGATTTCAAAGCGGCGCACGACGGGCACCGGCGCTTCGTCATAGCGTTTGTAGGCGATGGCGGAATCGTCCGGGGCCCAGTAGTAGCCGGTGCGCTGGCCCATTTCTTCCTGCGCCACGAATTCGGCTTCCCCATTGCGTATCGTGCCCTTGCCATCGGTGGTCAGCTGGCGTTCCTGGCCCGACTTCAGGTCGATCACATAGATGTTCTGGTCGCGCACGAACGACACGTAGCGGCCTTTCGGCGAGATTTTCGGATCGAGCACATTGCCCTTGGCGACCAGGCGCGCCTTGTCCGGATGGGCAGCATCGACCAGGTACAGATTGCCGGCCAGCGGCACCAGCAGCTGCTTGCCATCGGGCGACCAGCTGTAGCTGAGAATGCCGTTCAGGCTGGCCGTGCGTTCGCGTTCGCGGCGTGCCTGCTCTTCGGGCGAAATCGTTTCATTCGGCACCAGCGCCTTCGAGTCGACGAGGCGGTGCGTGCTCTTGTCCTTCAGCTTGAATTCCCACAGGTCGAGCTGGAACTGGTTGTCGGCGCGGCCGCGCAGGAACGTGACGCGCTCGCCATCGGGCGAGACCTTCAGGTTGCGCACGCCGGGGCCGGCCAGCGCCGGATCGGCGTGGATGCGTTCCAGGGTCAGCTTTTCAGCCGATGCGGGAACGCTGGCCATCGCGGCCAGAAAACAAAGAATAAAACGCATGGATGTCTCGGTAGTTGGAAGGATGAAGGGCACTGCATGCATAGGCGAACTTGAGCGTTGCCTAAGCGTAAGACGATACCAGAGCGTGCCTCTTTATGCGATAGCCCCGGCCACGGAATATGGCCTTGCCGGCCGTATTTCCTTCGTGAAAAATATCCAGGCACCACCCATTCCATGGCGCTTTTCGCGGTTCAGGCCAATATCGACCCCGTGACGATGGTCAGGCAGGCGCCGCCTATCCAGGTGTGGCCATCGCGGAAGCTGACTGCTACGCGGCCGTCGCGCTGCAGGCAGGTGCCCTGGCGGGCAGTGTAGTCGCCGCCTGCCAGCAACTGCGCGATGCAGGCGTTGGCGCTGCCCGTGACGGGGTCTTCCACCAGCGCTCCATGTTCGCTGAGCAGCGCGCGCACTTCGTAATCGGCTGGCCCGCCCGCAGCGTGCGGGCCGTACAGCGCCAGACCGTCCGCTCCGGCTGCGGCCAGCAGGGCCGTCAGCGCGGCGATGTCGGCGCGTATGGCCAGGCAGGCGGCGGCGCTTGCCAGCGGCACGCACAGCCAGCGGATGCCCATGTCGACGACGGTGCCGGCAGCGGCGGGCGCACCGGCCAGCGCGGTTTGCAGCAGCGGCAGCAGCGCCGGGTCGAGCGCGCGCGTGGTGCACGGCGGCGCCTGGAACGCCAGCACGCCGCCCGCCTGCCGCTCGATCTGCACGAGGCCGACGCCGCATTCCTGCACGATGCGCGCGTCTTTCGGCTGCATGCCGGAGTCGAGCAGGGCGTGCGCCGTGCCCAGGGTCGGGTGGCCGGCGAACGGGAATTCCATCTCGGGCGAAAAAATCCGCACGCGGTAGTCGGCTGCGGGGTCGCACGGCGCCAGCACGAAGGTGGTTTCCGACAGGCCCGTCCAGCGCGCGATGGCCTGCATCTGCGCGTCATCGAGGCCATCGGCGTCGAGCACGACGGCCAGCGGATTGCCCATGAACGGCACCTTGCTGAAGACATCGACCTGCTTGAAGGGGCGCGGCTGGGGCATGGCGGATTCCTTTTAAGAAGTTCAGGCTGCGCGCAGGCGCTGCAGCGACAGCCGGTTCAGATACCAGGTCAGCAGCACGGCGGCCACCGTCAAGCCCGTGACGAGGCCGATCCAGAAACCGGCGGCGGCCATCGGCTCGGCTGGCGACCAGATGAAGCCTTGCGGCGCGAGGCCCAGCACATAGCCGATCGGCAGCGAGAAGCCCCAGAAGGCCAGCAGCTGGATCAGCATCGGCTGGCGCGTCACCTTGTAGCCGCGGATGGCGCAGGACGTGGCCACCTGCGTCGCGTCGGACAGCTGGAACAGGGCGGCAAACAGCAGCAGCTGCGCGCACAGCGCCTGCACTTGCGGGTCGGACGTGTAGGCTTGCGCGATCTGGTGGCGGAAGATGGTGATGACGGCGGCCGAGACGATGGCCGCCGTCAGCGACATGGCCACGCCCACCCATGAAATGAAGCGCGCCTTGCGCAAATTGGCTTCGCCCACGGCATGGCCCACGCGCGTGACCAGCGCGATGCCGAACGTGAGCGGCACCATGAAGACGACGGACGAGAAATTCAGCGCGATCTGGTGCGCCGACACCTGGATCACGCCGAAGCGCGCCACCAGCAGGCTGATGACGCCAAAGGCGCTCACTTCGGCAAAGTAGGTGACGCCGATGGGCAGGCCCAGGCGCAGCATGGGGCCGATGGACGACAGCTCGGGCCATTCCCAGTGCGTGAATGGATACGTGGCGCGGTAGGCGGGCGCGATCCTGATCCAGGCCAGCATGGCCAGCAGCATCATCCACACGCAGCAGGTGGTGGCCACGGCGCAGCCCACGCCGCCCAGTTTCGGCATGCCCCAGTGGCCGTAGATCAGCAGGTAGTTGACGAAAATGTTCAGTGCCAGCGCGGCCAGCGCGATCACCATCACGGGCTTGGTCTGGTTGATGCTGGTGCTGTAGCCGTACAGCGCACGGTAGGCGGCGAACGGCGGCAGCGCGCAGCTGATGATGTGCACGAACAGCTTGGCCTTGGCTGCCACGGCCGGTTCCAGCATCAGATGGTCGAACACGAGCGCCGCCATGTTCGTCAGCAGACAGGCGACCAGTCCCACGAGCAGCGCCTTCCACAGCGACTGGCGCACGATGTGCGGCACCCGGTCGTGGCGCGCGGCGCCGATTTCATGCGCCACCAGGGTATTGATCGCCATCATGATGCCGCTCACGGTGACGAGCACGATGGACCAGATGGCTGCGCCCAGCGACACGGCCGCCAGCTCCTCGGGATTCGTATGGCCCGTCATCGCCACGTCGGCCGCGCCCATGCCGACGGTGGCCAGCTGGCCGATCAGGATGGGCCAGGCCAGCTTCCACAGCGACGAGACTTCAGTGCGGATGGCGGGCAGGGTGAACGAGGTAGTGTGTGGCATGGGTGGACAGCTTGACTAAACACAAGATTCTACCGGCATTCGTCGTGCTTGTCCGACGTGGCGCCCCGGGCGCTCGGGCACGGTAATCATTTGTTACAGCTAAATGGGCCAGTCGCGGATAGACTGCGCGCTCTATTTGGCAAAATGACCAAATAGTCAACCGCAGTACCCTGACTATGGAGCAAGACCATGCTGAGACACACCCTGAACTGCGCCCTGTTGCTGGGCGCCGCCATGACGGCCGAACTGGCCGGCGCCGGCGAACTGACCCTGTATTCGCGCGACGATTATCACGGCCGCTCGCAGACCGTGCGCGATACCGTCGCCGACCTGGAAGATGTCCGTTTCAACGACACGACGCAAAGCATCCGCGTGCGCTCGGGCCGCTGGGAAGCGTGCGAGGAAGCCGATTTCCGCGGCGATTGCTTCCTGCTTGAGGCGGGCGAGTATCCGTCGCTCGACGACCGTGCCAACAAAATCACGTCGCTGCGCGAAGTGCGCGGTGGCTGGGATGGGCATCCGGGCCGCAATCGTGACCGTGACCGTGGGCGAGACCGGGACGGCCGCTGGGAACGCGACCGCGAGCACGGCCATTTGCCAGGGCGCTCGCTGGGCGGCGAACTGACCTTTTACACGCGCGATGATTTCGCCGGCCGCAGCTTGAGCGTGCGCAACGCTTCAGCCGACCTGCGCGAGCGCGACTTCAACGACACGGTGCAAAGCGTGCGCGTGCGCTCCGGCTATTGGGAAGTGTGCGAGGACGTGGGCTTCCGTGGCCGCTGCCGCACCTTGGAACCGGGCGAGTACGCGAGCCTGGAGCGCATGAGCAACCGTATTTCGTCGGTGCGCGAAGTGCGCTGATGCGGGCCAGCTAGCACTTCCAATTGCAATAACCGGTTCGCGCAGGGCCGGCTATTGCTTTTGGTAACAATTTCTTGTGCTTTTTCCATACTTTGTTACACCGTTTTTTCTACGGATGGCTACACTGACATCAGTTGTCATGTCGATCACTTGCCTTTGCCTTGACCGGCCTTGGAAAGCGTCGCCGACCTTCCGCTCCGGCTGGCACTTGTTACAATGGCATCCTGGCGTTTTGCCAGGCAAATCATCACCAAAGAATGAAGAATGGAGTTAATCATGACGGGCCCTTTCAAACACACGCTGGCATGCGCGGCCACCTTGCTGCTTTCGCTGGGGGCCCATGCGGCCGCCCATGCGGGCGATATCACCTTGTTCGAAGACGTTGATCTGCGTGGCCGCGCAGTGAACCTGCGCGAGACGACGGACGATCTGTCGCGCATGGGCTTCAACGACAAGGTGTCGAGCATCCTGGTGCGCTCGGGTACCTGGGATGTGTGTACGGATGCCGGTTTTCGCGGCAATTGCCGCACCCTGGGGCCGGGAGAATACCGCTCGATGCCGGGCATGAACGACGCCATCAGTTCGGTGCGCGAGTCTGGGCGCGGCGATGGCTACAATCCGGGACGTCCCGGACGCGATCCCGACCGTGGCCATGGCGGCGGCTATGGCCGTGGCGGCACCCTGGAAGTGTATTCGGGCGCAGGCCAGAATGGCGGCTCGGCGCGACTGAACCGCGACACGGACGATTTTGTCAATATCGGTTTCAACGACCGCACCAGCAGCATCGTCATCTATAACGGCTACTGGCAGCTTTGCAGCGATTCGAACTACAACGGCGTATGCCGCATCTTCGGCCCTGGCCGCCACGACGACCTGGGACGCGGCCTCGATGGGCGCGTCTCGTCGGCGCGCATGGTCGACGAGCGCGAAGCGCGCCGTCAGCAGCAGTACGATAACCAGTACCAGCGGCCGCAGTACGATCAGCCGCAATATCCGCAATACCAGCAGCCGCAGTACCAGCAGCGCGGCGCCGTGCTGCTGTTCCCCGAAGCGGGCATGCGCGGCGAACCGCTGGCGCTGGACCGCAATGCGGAAGACCTGGTGCGCTACAATTTCAACGACCGCGCCTCGTCCATGGTCGTCAACGAGGGCCAGTGGGAAGTGTGCAGCGATTCGAACTTCCATGGCCGCTGCGAAGTGATCGGGCCGGGCGAATATGGTCGCCTGAACGCCATGGAAAACCAGATTTCCTCGCTGCGCCGCGTACGCTGATTTTTTCTGCCATCATGCAGACAGGCCGCCTGCCGGGTTCATCCCGCCAGGCGGTTTTTACATTCGCTGCCGTGCTCTGACATTTGCTTGCCCTTTGTTACACTCGCCGCCTGCCGCCTGGTCTACACTGGCGAAAATGTCATCAGTATTGGAGTTGTCATGGTTTTATCTTTCCGGCCCGCGCTGTTGTGCGCCGCCACCTTGCTCGCCCCCCTTGCCGCATCCGCAGGCGAAATCACCTTGTTTGAGGACGCCGGTTTCCGTGGCCGCCCCGTGACCTTGCGTTACGACACGGGCGACCTGTCGCGCATGGGCTTTAACGACAAGACCTCGAGCATCATCGTGCGCTCGGGCACGTGGGAAGTGTGCAAGGACGCCAATTACCGTGGCAACTGCCGTACTTTCGGACCTGGCCGCTACGGCAGCATGCCGGGCATGAACGACGCCGTTTCCTCCGTGCGCGAAGTGGGCCGCCCGGGTCATGGCGGCGGCGATCACCGACCGTATCCGCCACGCCCGCCGCGTCCTGAGCCGGAGCGCCCCTATCCCGGTTATCCCGGTCACGGCCACGGCGGCGGCCACCGTCCCGACGCGAATGGCGCCGTGCTGCTGTTCCCCGATGCCGGCATGCGCGGCCGGCCCGTGCGCCTGGACCGCGAAGTGCACGACTTGAGCCGCTATGGTTTCAATGACCGTGCCGAATCGGTCGTCGTCAATTACGGCCGCTGGGAATTTTGCGTCGACGCCAACTTCCGCGGCCGCTGCGTGGTGATGGGACCTGGCAGCTACGGCCGCCTGCACGGTGGCCTCGACCGCCGCATTTCTTCGGTGCGCCGCGTGCGCTAGGCGTTTTTCGCTGCCACTTTCACCGCCCGCGCGCCCCGTGCCTTGCGGCGGTGTTGTATTGTGCGCACGCGCTACCGGCGCCAATTCGTGTACTTTTCCCATAGGCAGTTCCATCATGGGGAGCAAGCACGGTGGAATACAAGGATTAACTAGAAGGTACTATTTTGTATTTCTCAGGTCGCCACTCCACGTGCCTGATCTTGGCTTCCACATGCCTCGCCATACAGTCAACGCCATTCCGACCCCCAGGCATTCGCTGGCGAAGTTCCAGCTTATTCAGCCGTTCATCTTCATCTTTTTGTGACCGCAACTCTAATAATCATGCAATCTAGGATGCCAGAAATCGCTTTTTTCGATAATATATTTACCTTAGATAGTGCGGCGTATATTTCCAATCGTGGAGCGGCGTGCTCTGATTTCATAACGTTGTGAATTATTTTTATCATCATGTCTCGACCGTATTATTCGATTATTTTTGTGCGAGTCATGTAAATACTCCTATTATAGAAAGGTGAATTTTGACGACGCCGATCTATAATAGCTTTAATAGCTACGACTCATTTGTGTGAAGTTGAAATTTACTCGCATCTATTACTAGCTCATATCTTACTGGACAAAGGGGCTTCGGCGTCTCGATCTGCTGCATAAGCATCGGTGGAAAGTCTGGCAAGTTCGAATCAATACAAGCAATCAACATTGTCTCAGCGAAGATCAAAAGGTTATTAAGCATTATAGGTAATTCATCAACTATAGATGTTGGTTGTTCATTTTTCAGATTCCAGATGGGGACATGTACTTCATTTGTGGGGAGTAGGAAAAAGTTCCTTATAACGAGCGGAGTGCCTTTAGTTGTGTTGATATGTTCCTGGCCGTTTCTAAAATTAACAATTCTTGATATGTCAGGAACTATCGACGTAAAAAAATTTACCATGCGATGATCTTTTCCAAGGAGTGGTATTAGCTCCTTATTGATTAGATTTTCAAGCGTACTATGCTGCTTCTTTAAATTCCAGAAAAAACCAGGAACTTGAAGTACGTCAGTTACCACGCGTCGGGCGGGAATTAGAAAATTAGTTATTTTTTCGTCTATGGATTGAATGACCGGAAAATTTTTATAAGCCTTTTCATTCGCTGGTTGATCAGTACTACTGAATAGATTTTCAGCTTTACGTTCCGACTCTAGATAGATGTTTTGAGCGATTTCACACTGAAGAAGATTATTCTTTATCTTGAGCATCAACTTGTGGATAGTTATGCGAGCATCGTCTTTTAACACCATACGGTCTCGCAAAATGTCGTGTGCCTGAATTATCGTCCGCGCTATTATGGGCGATGTTGAGCCTACGTCTGCAACTTTGGCAACCACCCACATGGTGTTTGCGTTCGTACGGGCTGGATCAACGGACTCCGGGGTCTGTATTTTGAAGCTTTCCTCAGGGGTGTAGACTTCCATAAAATCACCTAGATGCACCATACGCTGGATGGCACCTTCCTTTGTAGACGGAAGCTTGAAAGATCCAGCTCCGTCTCTAGGGAACATCGGTACTCGTTGATTGGTCATCGGACGATCTCGTATGCTGTTGAAGGGATAAGATTTGGATAGAATCCGATTAGCCGGATAATCGCCTACGTCGAGTGTAGCACCTGACAAGTTGAACTACCCTAGATTCCGCGTTAAGTCTCCATCGAATATTATTGCTGCCTGCGAAGTGACTTCACTTGGCAATGTATCCAGTTAGACCATATGATGAGATGTTTCGATTGGCAAAAAAATTTTACGGCGCAGTGATATTTTCTCTATTGGACGGTCCAAAAAATGCCGTGCCGCAGGCTTTGCGGGTTTGCCTTTAAATGTTCAGACGTCGGGCCATTGTATTGTGCGCACGCTGCCCTTTGACCAATTCGTGTACTCTTCCCATAGGCACTTCAACCATGGGGAGCAGGCACGGTGGAATACAAGGACTACTACAAGGAGCTTGGCGTCGAGAAGACGGCGTCCGAGGCCGATATCAAGAAAGCGTACCGCAAGCTGGTGCGCAAATACCATCCCGACGTGAGCAAGGAGCCGGACGCCGACAAGCGCACCAAGGCCCTCAACGAGGCCTACGGCGTGCTGGGCGACGCGGAAAAGCGCGCGGCCTACGATGAACTGGGCCGCAACCCTGGCGCACAAGGCCAGCCATTCCGGCCGCCGCCGGACTGGGGTGCCGGCTACGAATCGTCGGGCGCCGACGACAGCGATTTCTTTGCCGACCTGTTCGCCCACGTGGGCGGACGGCGCCGCGCCAACAGCACCTTCCAGATGCAGGGCGAGGACAGCCACGCCGCCATCACCATCGACCTGCAGGACAGCTACCAGGGCGCCAAGCGCCACATTGTCATGCGCGTGCCCGAAGCGGATGCGCAAGGCCACGTGGTGACGCGCGAGCGCACCCTGGAAGTGACGATACCGAAAGGCGTCACGGAAGGGCAGCAGCTGCGCATGAAGGGGCAGGGCAATCCCGGCAGCGGCGGCGCGCCCGCCGGCGATTTATACCTGGAAATCCGCTTCCGTCCCGATGCGCGCTACAAGGTGGAAGGGCGCGACGTGTTCGAGACGGTGCCCGTCACGCCATGGGAAGCGGCGCTGGGCGGCGACATCGACGTGCCTACGCCATCGGGCACGGTGACCGTCACCGTGCCGCCCAATTCGCAGACGGGGCGCAAGCTGCGCCTGAAGGGGCGCGGCATTCCCGCCGCCCAGCCGGGCGATCTGTATCTGCTGCTGGAAGTGGTGCTGCCGCCGGCGAACGACGACAAGGCGCGCGAACTGTATGCAACCATGGCGCGCGAGATGGCTTTCAATCCACGCCAGAAGCTGGGAGGCTAAATCATGACAAACAAGGTAATTGGCGAATTGCTGGAAGACCGTGCCCTGAGCCTGGAAGAACTGGCGCGCGCCTGCGCCGTGGAGCCGGACTGGGTGGTGCAGCACGTGCAGACGGGGGTGCTGCTGCAGGACGGTCCGCCGGCGGGCCAGCTGACGGCCTGGCGCTTCACGAGTCTGGACCTGGTGCGTGCGCGCCGCCTGCATGAAATCGAATCCGTGTTCGACGCGAACGCCGAACTGGCGGCGCTGGTGGTCGACCTGTCGGAAGAAGTGGCGCGCCTGCGCCGGCGCCTGCACGTGCTGGGCGTCGAGTAGTCCTCAGGCAGGATCGCCGTGCCGCTGCACGGTGATCCTGCCGATATAAAACTGCCCGTCGACGACGACGCGGTGCGGTATGCCGGCCACGTCGAAGCCGGGACCGCCGTCTTCCATCCACTCCTGCGCCAGCGAATCGAACTGCTGCGGCGTCATACGCAGCATCTGCGCCGTGATGACGAAACGCGCGCCAGGTTTTTGTTTGTTGACGAAGTCGTCGATGCCGGCCATGTGAATCCTTGTGATTGAAAGTTGACTCCGGGTTGACTCCGTTAACGGCCGGGGTCAGACCCCCGGAAACGTTGGCACTGAGCCTTGCGTTAGCGGTGTTGAGGGTCTGACCCCAGACTTCCGCCGCGGGTTACTATCATACCTTCACTCTCACTTAACTAGAACCCTGCCTCTGGCAGCAACGGCAACTGCTCCGCAAACCGCTCCGTCAGCCACTTGCCCGCCTGCCCCGGCGGCGTGTCGGCGCGCTGTATCAAATAAATCGGGTAATTCTCGCCATTGTCGACGGCCAGCGGCAGGTGCACCAAACGGCCTTCGGCCAGGTCCTCGCGCACCATCGCTTCGGGCATATTGCCCCAGCCCAGGCCCGCGCGCAGCAGCGCGTGCTTGGAGCCGAGGTCGCCCAGGCGCCAGTTGCGCAATCCCAGCACGCCGAAATCCTGGCCTTCCGTCAGCACGCTGCGGTCGCTGAGCACCAGCTGCACGTGTTCGCGCGCCACGCTCGAGGCAATCGGCCCTGCCAGCTGCGCCAGCGCGTGGCTGGGCGCGGCCACGGGAATCAGGCGCACGTGGCCGACGGCCATACGCTCGAAGACGCTGGCCGTGGCCGTCATCCAGCCACCGAGGCCGATGTGGCAGCTGCCATCCATCACCAGTTGCGCCACGGCGCCCATCGCTTCGATGCGCAGGCGCAGGGCGACGGTGGGGAACTGCGCCTGGAACGCCTCGAGCACGCGCACCAGCACGCAGGTGGGAAACATCACGTCGACCACCACCGACACTTCCGCCTCGAGCCCGCCGGCCAGCGCCTTGGCCCGCGCGCGCATGCCATCGACCTTCAGCGCCACGGCGCGCGCGTCGGCGAGCAGGGCCTTGCCCGCGTCCGTCAGCGTGGGCTTGCGCTTGCCACGGTCGAGCAGCACCACGTTCAGCTGTTCTTCCAGGTTGGCGATGGTGTAGCTGATCACCGATTGCGTGCGGTGCAGCTGGCGCGCCGCATGGGCGAAGCCGCCCGCGTCGATGACGGCGACGAAGACGCGCAACTGGTCGAGCGATGGCTGGCCCGGTTCTCTCATGATAACTCCATATCTAAAAATTCGATGCTAACCATTTATATTTACATGGTTTCATCGATAGTAGACCCGAATTATGATGTGTGCAAGTGCAGCAAACGCCGCACCCCCATCTATCGTTCTTGAAGGAGTGCATCATGGCAAACGTACTACACATCAATAGCAGCGTGCGCAACAGCGGTTCCCTGTCGCGTCAATTGTCGGGCGAATTCGTCTCCAAACTGGCCGCGCAAGGCGACACCATCGTCGTGCGCGACCTGGCCGCGCAACCGGTGCCGCACCTGACGGAAGAAGTCATGGGCGCGTTCTTCACGCCAGCCGAGCAGCGCAGCGCGCAGGCGGCAGCGGCCGTGCAATTGTCCGATACCCTGGTCGATGAATTGCTGGCCGCCGACGTGCTGGTGCTGGCCGCGCCCATGTACAACTTTTCCGTGCCCTCGACCCTGAAGGCGTGGATCGACCACGTGGCGCGCGCGGGCCGCACCTTCCAGTACACTGCCAATGGCCCCGTTGGCCTGGCCACGGGCAAGAAAGCCTATATTTTCACGGCCAGCGGCGGCGTCTACAGCGAAGGTCCGGGCGCCGCGTATGACTACCTGAGCACCTATCTGCGCACGGCGCTGGGCTTTATCGGCATCACGGACATTGAATTCGTGCAAGCCGAAGGCGTGGCCATGGGCGAGGATGCCGTCACCAGCGCCATCGCCAAGGGCCGCGCGTCGATCGAAGCCCTGGCTGCCTGGGTTTGCCGCCATCTAGTTCCAAAGAGGGATTGCCAATCTGTTATGGTTGACATAAGCTTGCCGGCGGCACGCCCCGTGCCAGGCCGGCGAGCCGTTCGCCATGAAAGTCCCTCATGCACAAGTTGGCAAGCGCAGTACTGTTCGGATGTTCCTTGTTCTCAGCTGGCATTGCGCTGGCGCAGACGGCACCCGTTGCGCCGCCCCACGTGGGCCGCCATGCTTCCACGCCCGAGGATATCCGCGCCATTGAAAAAGTCGTCGCCGACTTCCAGGCGGCCCTGATCGCCAAGGATGTCAAGCTCCTGTCGTCGCTGATGCTGCACACGAACATCCTGTTCGCCTCGCCGGCCGATGACGCTTTCATCCAGAAAATGCGCGACACGACGGACGTCCACTTCGACGGCGTCGCGGCGGCCGGCTACGTCGGTTTCGCCAACTACATCAAGCGCGAACCCCTGCGCACGGAAGAAAAATTCTACAACGTCAAGATCACCCAGGACCGCCATGTCGCGTGGGTCAACTTCGACTATGAATTCCTCGTCGGCGACAAATTGTCCAACTATGGCGCCGAAGCGTGGCAGATGGTCAAGCGCGATGGTCAATGGAAAATCCTCAGCGTCGTCTGGTCCATGCATGCCGCAGCCGAGGCGGCGAAATAGGGCAGGCGCCTGCGGCGTTCAGTACAGAGTTGCCTTCTCATAATTTTTTCGCATCGTCTATACTTTCAGTGGGCGTCCCGCCATGCCTCAAGTGAGGCAGGCGTTCAAGTTTTTCCCTGTGCCGCGTAATAAAAAGCAGATAAGTGAGTCAGTATCCTGAGCAAGCGCGATTGCATGTATTCCAACCCTACGCCGGGTAGGGCCGTTGAGACAGGCTACCCGGGGATGTCATTTTTGGAGCAAACATCGTGCCGATAAAGTACGTTGATACGTATGAAATAAATTACACGGCGGAACCCTTACGCGGTTGCAAACTGTGGGGCGCCTATGTGTCCCTGTACACCCCCTCGAACAATCCCATGCACAGGAACAATATCGTCAAAAAGCACCGCGTGCTGGCCGACCATCCGTTTTCGACGGAAGCCGAAGCCGTCAGCGAGGCGGCCGAGGTGGCATTGAAGCTGGTCGAGCGGCGCCAGCGCCGTTATGTTTTCCACCCTTGATGCCACTGCGCCGCATCCTGCAGCGCGCGCCAGGGCAGGATCTGCACTCTGCCCGAATGCACGGCTTCCAGTTCCACGTGCGTGACGGGTTCATCCGGCGTGGCTGCGGCGCACACCTTGATGACGAGAAAATGTTTTTCCTTGTTGACGGGTGTCACCGCTGTCCATTTGCTGTTGAGTAATTTGTTTGGACGCAAGTTATTGCGATGTGGAAGGTGCATGGCGGGCCCGGGATTGGCGTGATGGCGATGTTGCCATTATCATGCAAGTTCCCGCCACGCACGAGGACCGCCATGAAACGCCAGCTGCACCTGCTCATCATCGACCCGCAAAACGATTTTTGCGACTTGCCCGCCGAATGGCTGCCTGCCGGCACAGCACCGGCCTTGGCCGTGCCCGGCGCCCACGCCGACATGCTGCGCGTGGCGCAGCTGATCCGTGAAGGGGGCAATGGCTTGACGCAGATCAGCGTGACGCTCGACGCCCACCACCGCTACGACATTGCCCACCCCGCCTTCTGGCGCACGGGTGATGGCGGCGCCGTGCCGCCGTTCACGCAGATCACGGCCCAGCAAGTGCGCGACCGCTTGTTCCTGCCTGCCGCCAGCGATGCCTTGCCGCGCGCGCTGGCTTACCTTGATGCCTTGCAGAAGGCGGGGCGCTATCAATTGATGGTGTGGCCCGTGCACTGCGAGATCGGCAGCTGGGGCCAGAATATCCACGCCGCCGTGCGCACCGCCTACAACGCGTGGGAAGTGGATCACCTGCAAGTGGTTGCCAAGCTGAGCAAGGGTTCGAATCCGTGGACCGAGCATTACTCGGCCGTCATGGCGGAAGTGCCCGACGCACAGGATGCGGCCACCCAGCTCAACCTGGACTTCCTCGCCACCTTGTTGCCGGCACAGCAGATTTATGTCACCGGCGAAGCGGGCAGCCACTGCGTGAAAGCCAGCACCGAGCACATTGCCGACTACCTGGAAGCGCAGCAAGGCAAGACGGCCCTGTCGCGCCTCGTCTTGCTGACGGACTGCATGAGCCCCGTCACGGGCTTTGAAGCACAGCAGCGCGACTTCCTTGCAGCCATGCACGAGCGCGGCGCGCGGCTGGCGACATCCGCCGACGTCTTGCCCGAGTTGTTGGCAAACGCAGGCGATTGATGCTTTCCTGCAAGCGAACCCTGCTGAAATGCTTGCGGTGGCGTACTATTCTGGCTTCAGGAAGTTGGAGAAAACACACATGACCCCGATAGTGCGCAGTTTGCTGGAAACCGATCTGTATAAATTTACAATGTGGCAAGCATTGCTGCACGGTCATCCGAATACCCATACCGAATACGAATTTGTCTGCCGCAACGCCACCGCCTTTCCCCTGGCCGAACTGAAGGGCGAGCTGGAAGAACAGCTCGACCACCTGTGTTCGATGTCGTTTGCCGACGACGAGTTGGCCTATCTGCGCACCCTGCGGTTCATGAAGAGCGACTTCGTCGACTTCCTGACGGTGTTCCGTTTCCAGCGTAAGTTCATCGACGTGAGCACGGATGGCGACACCTTGCTCGTGCACGCGGCCGGGCCGCAGGTGCATGTGATGGGCTTCGAGATTTTCGTGCTGTACATCATCAACGAACTGTATTTCCGCCGCTTCGACCTCGATGCGGCCATGCGCGAAGGGCGCCACCGCCTGGGCTTGAAAGTGGAAGCCGTCAAGGAATTCGGCAAGCTGCCGCGGCGCAAGCACCCGTTTGAATTTTCCGATTTCGGCGTGCGCCGGCGTTTTTCCGGCGCCTGGCACGACGAAGTGGTGCAGCGCCTGGCGCGCGAAGTGCCCGAATATTTCAAGGGCACATCGAATGTGTACCTGGCGAAAAAGCTCGGCATCGTGCCGATCGGCACCATGGCGCATGAATACATGCAATCGTTCCAGTCGTTTGGCGTACGTCTGCGCGACTTTCAAAAGGCGGCACTCGAGGACTGGGTGCAGGAATACCGGGGCGACCTGGGCATCGCCTTGACCGACGTGGTCGGCATGGATGCCTTCCTGGCCGACTTTGACCTGTATTTCGCCAAGCTGTTCGATGGTTTGCGCCACGATTCGGGCGATCCCGTCGAGTGGGGCGAGAAGGCGCTGGCCCACTACGCGGCCCTGCGCATCGACGCCAATACCAAGCGCCTCGTGTTTTCCGATGGCCTGGACCTGGACAAGGCGTTTGCCCTGTACCAGCATTTCGCCGACCGCATCATGACGGGCTTTGGCATCGGCACCAACCTCACCAACGATGTCGGCTTGACGCCGCTCAACATCGTCATGAAACTGGTGCGCTGCAATGGCCAGTCCGTGGCGAAACTGTCCGATTCGCCGGGCAAGACCCTGTGCAAGGATGAGACCTTCCTCGCGTATCTGCGACAGGTGTTTCACCACCCCGCCGTCCAGGCGCCTGTCTAGTGGGGTAGGTCGGATTAGCGGGGCCGCCGAGGTGGGGCAAAGCCGCGCGTAATCCGACAAAGCTGACAAGCCCGGCGGGCAGCCGGTGTGTCTGGGTGTTTGAAACCCCGACTTAAAACCCCGTCACCACCGTATCCATGTGCTCGACCTGCGGCGGTGCGGCGAAAAATTCACCGACCAGGCCGCGCCATGCCTGGAAGTCGTCACTGCCGCGGAAATGTACGGTATGGTCTTCCAGGGTTGTCCAGCCCACCACCAGGCGGTAGGCATCGCCGTTTTCGATCGAGCGCTCCAGGCGCATCGACTCGCAGCCGCGTGCGCGCTGGAACAAGGGGACGGCTTTCGTCACAGCCGCTTCGAAGGCAGCGTGCGTGGCGGATTTGATCTGGATATGGGCAATTTCAAAAATCATGACAAGTTCCGGTTTTGAAAGAAAGAACGCAGATCTTGCCACAGATTGTGCCCGCTTGCGGATGGCGATGGGGCCGCTGCCGTTCAGCTGTCGCCGCCGTCCCTGTCCAGCGCTTGCTGCAAATAGGCTTCCAGCTGGGGCACGTTCATGCTGGCGACATCCCTGGCCAGGGCATGGCTGAGCCGTTTTTCTACCTGGGTATCGAGGCTTAGACGCAACTGCCCCAGGAACTTGGGCGCGGCTACCAGGCACAGCTTGTTGTAGCGCTGTTGCTGCAAGCCCTGTTGCAGCACTTGCGCGATATGCCGTGCAAACTGTGCGTTCGCATGCTCGACCGGCGTCACCCGCGGCTCGGTTGTGTGCGCCTGCGTGCCCGCCTGGGTCCCTGCGCGCATGCCGCTGCCGAAGCGTCCGCTGGCATCGCTGTTCAAGGCGTTCTCGTTTTCACGGCCCGCCGGATTGACAAAATCTTGCAGCTCGCCCAGCTGGTTTTGCTGTCCCAGTGCAAACAGCCGCGCCCGGCTGCTGTCGGCCACTACCACCCATGTGACGTCCATACTTGTTCTCCTTGCTGTGCGCGCCGGCTAGCGCGACAGGGCCGCCATCGCGTCGTGCCTGTCCTGGTCGCAGCGGGCCGTGCGCTGTTCGATATCGCTGCCGCCACATGCCTGCATGATGGCGTGCGCGCGCTGCTGTTCCTCGGCGTGGCGCGTGGCCACCACCAGGCGGACCATGCCGCGGAACGCCGTCTTGCCGTAGTTGCGCCGGTACATATGGTTGTCGCCGCCGAACAGGGCGTTGATCGCCCGTTCCAGCCGGCTGGTGAGGGTGTCGCAATTGCCGACCGTGAAATTGCCCTGCACGGGGCCAGCCTCGTCGTCGCCCGCGTCCAGCTGCACGGCGTGAGAAGGGAAACCTTCGGCCAGCAGCCGGTTGCGGGCGCGCTCGGCATCGGCTAAATGGTCGAAGATACGTATCAGTGTGCTGCTGTCCATGGCCCTGCCTTTCAACGAGGTGTGCTTGATTTGACCGGCGAGGCTGCAAATAATTCCGCCTCAGCCTGTAAAATCCTCGATCAAGGCGCAAAAGTTTGATAAATATCCAGTATGGCTGCCAAGTCGCGCTAAGATACGTCTTGCGGGATCAATCTTTCATAGGAGAACCAAATGGCAGCGAAAAAAATTCTGTTTTTGACCGGCGATTTTGCAGAAGATTATGAAACGATGGTGCCGTTCCAGGCCCTGCTGATGCTCGGTCATACCGTGCATGCCGTCTGCCCCGGCAAGAAAAGCGGCGAGACGATCAAGACGGCCATCCACGATTTCGAGGGCGACCAGACCTACACGGAAAAGCCGGGCCATCTGTTCACCCTGAACGCCAGCTTCGACGAGATCGACCCTGCCGACTATGACGCCGTGATGATCGCCGGCGGCCGTGCACCGGAATACTTGCGCCTGAACGAGAAAGTCATCGCTGCCGTGCGCCATTTCGCCGAGGCGGGCAAGCCTGTCGCGGCCGTCTGTCACGGTGCGCAATTGCTGGCCGCCGCCGACGTCATCCGTGGCAAGCGCATTTCCGCCTATCCCGCCTGCGCACCGGAAGTGAAACTGGCGGGTGGCACGTATGCCGACATCGCCGTCACGGACGCCGTCACGGATGGCCAGTTCGTCACGGCGCCCGCCTGGCCCGCGCATCCGGCCTGGCTGGCGCAGTTCGTCAAGCTGCTCGGTACCGAGATTCATTTGTAACCTTTGTTTGTCCGGCAGGCCGCAGCGCTTGCCGGGCGCCCCACTTTTCAGATTCGAGTTCTTCATGCATGCGCCGCGCAGTCAACCTTCCCGCAAACAACTTCCAGCGTCGCGCTGGCGCCAACGCCGCCTGGCGCAAGCCGCATCGGGTCTGAGCGCCGCGCAGGAACGCCAGCTGGCCACCCTGCACGAGATTTCCACCTTGCTGGCGGGACAGCACGCCATCGATGCGCTGTGCCGTGGCTTCCTGCGCCACGTGATGGAGTTCGCGCAGGCCGAGGGCGGCACCGTGCGCATCCTCGATCCGCAGCAGGACACCGTGCACATCATCGTGCACGAAGGCATTTCCGACGCCATGGTGGAAGAGGAACACTGCATCCGCAACAACGATTGCCTGTGCGGCGCGGCCGTGGCGCAGGGCGTGATCCAGATCCGCGATTTCCGCCAGGTCGAAGCCTTGCAGCGCTACCGTTGCCAGGACGAAGGTTTCATTGCCATCGCCGTCTTTCCCATCCTTGCGCGAGAGCAGGTGGTTGGCAGTTTTTCGCTGCACTTTGCGCGCCCGCAAGCCGTGCAGGCGCAGCAGCAGGGCTGGCTGGAAACCCTGGGCCAGAGCCTGGGCATCGCCATTGAAAACCAGCGCCTGATCGCGCGCGAAAAGGAATTTGCCGTCGCGCGCGAACGCAGCCTGCTGGCCGAAGGCTTGCATGACAGCATCGCGCAAAGCCTGAACTTCATCAGCCTGCAAGTGCAGATGCTCGACGACTCCGTGCGCCGCGGCCAGCTCGACGAAGCGGCCGAAGTGTTGCCGCTGATGCGCATGGGCGTCGAGCAAAGCTACCAGGACGTGCGCGAATTGCTCGTCAATTTCCGCACGCGCTGGCATGGCAGCGACCTCGAAAGCAAGCTGTCGGAAGTGCTGGCCAAGTTCGAGCTGCAGACGGGCGTGATCGGCACACTGGAAATGAGCGGCAACGGCGCGCCGCTGGCGCCCGAGCAGCAGTTGCAGATCCTGTTCATCGTGCAGGAAGCGCTGTCGAATATCCGCAAGCATGCGCAAGCGAGCAACGTGGCGCTGCGGGTGGACAACGGGCGCGATTTTGCGCTGCAGGTGTGCGACGATGGCGAAGGTTTCGCCGCCAACCTGCGCGACAAGAAAACGGAATTGCAGATCGGCTTGCGTATCATGCAGGAAAGAGCCGAGCGGCTCGGTGCGCAATTTGCCATCGACAGCACGCCCGGCGGCGGCACGACGATCTCGCTGGCCTTGCCGGCAGCCCGGCGCCAGGCCGCGTAACAAATGAATCATCTTTATCAGGCAACAAACACGTGAACGCACCAATCAAAATCCTGCTGGTCGACGACCACACCTTGCTGCGCAGCGGCGTCAAGCTGCTGCTGCAGCGCAATCCTCAATTCCAGGTGGTGGGCGAGGCATCGAACGGGCTGGACGGCGTGCGCCTGGCGGCCGAACTGCAGCCCGACGTGGTGCTGATGGACTTGAACATGCCCGGCGTGACTGGCGTCGAGGCGCTGCAGCTGATCTTGCAGGACCTGCCGCAGATGGTGGTGCTGATGCTGACCGTGTCGGAAAACGCGGCCGACCTCGGTGCGGCCCTGCGCGCGGGCGCGCGCGGCTACTTGCTGAAAAATATCGAAGCCGAGCAGCTGGGCCAGGCCATCTGTCGCGCCGCCGCCGGCGAATCCGTGATCGCTGACGCCATGACGGCCAAGCTCGTATCGCAGTTCCGCGCGGGGCAAAACGCGCCCCAGGAAGACTATGACAAACTGACGCCGCGCGAACGCGAAGCCATGGCCTGCCTGGCGCAAGGACTGAGCAACAAGGAAATCGCGCGCCAGCTCGACGTGGCCGAAAGCACGGTGAAAATCCACGTGCAAAACATCCTCAAAAAGCTTAAGCTCAGCAGCCGCGTGCAGATCGCCGTCTACGCCGTCGAACGTGAGTTAAGCAAATAGAGATCAAACAAAGCGCAAATAGTGGGCAAGGAATCCGCGATTGTTTGATCTGCATGGCGTTCCGGCCTAGACAACCCTAGTTCCTTTGACGTATGGCCTTGACCGTGCCTGCGCATTACACTCTTAGTCATTCGCTAATCTAATAAGAGAGTGTCATGCATAAGGTCAACGTCGATGGCTTGCTGTCGAGCCAGGCTCTGTTCCGCCATATTTCCCCTTCGCAATTAGAGCAATTGCGCCAGGATGTCGTGCGTGTCGAAGTGGAAAAAGGCAAAGTGCTGTTCCGCAAGGGCGAAGTGGCGGAAGGCGCCTACGTGGTGGTCTTCGGCCTCGTCAAGCTGAGCGTGTTTTCCATGGAAGGGACCGACAAGGTACTGGAACTGATCCGTCCAGGCCAGAGCTTCGGCGAAGCCATGATTTTCCTCGATGAACCGTACCCGTTCTGCGCCGAAGCGCTCGAGCACTGCCTGCTGCTGCGCATTCCGCCGCACGCGCTGCTGCGCCTGCTGGACCAGTCGCCCCGCATCGCGCGCCAGATGATGAACAGCCTGTCGCACCACCTGATGGGTTTCATCCGCAACGTGGAGCGCTGCTCCGTGCAGAACGCGACCCAGCGCGTGGTCGAGTATTTGCTGCAGGCCTCGGACCAGCAGCGTTCGAACGAAGTCAAGCTGGACCTGAAGAAAAGTTTATTGGCATCGTTCCTGAACCTGGCGCCCGCCACCCTGTCGCGCGTGCTGCACCAGCTGACGGACTTGCACCTGATTAAAGTCAGCGGTTCGCTGATCCAGATCCAGCCCGATGCCTTGAAAACCTACCGCCATGGTTCCGCCACGGCCATGCTGAACTAGGTTTTTTCAGCAGGCAAGGTCAGCCGCCAGAACAGCAGGGCGAGCAAGCTGACCGCCGCGCCCAGCGCGCATACCCCATGCCAGCCCGCCAGCGCATACACGCTGGTGGCGGCAATCGCACCGAGTCCGCTTCCCACCGCATAAAACAGCATGTAGCACGCCACCAGGCGGCTGTGCGCGTCGCTGTCCTGCTTGAAAATCAGGCTCTGGTTCGTCACGTGGATGGCCTGGCCCGCCAGGTCCAGCGCGATGATGCCGACGATCAAGGGCCACAGGGCTTCGCCCGCAAAGCCGAGCGGCAGCCACGCGACCAGCAACAGCAGCAGGGCGGCGCCCGTCGTCCATTGCGCGCGGCCCTTGTCCGCCATGGCCCCCGCGCGCGCCGCGCCCAGCGCACCGATCACGCCGACCAGGCCAAACGCGCCGATGGCCGCATGGCTATAGCCTTGCGCCGTCAGGGGCAGCACCAGGGCGCTCCAGAAAATATTGAAGACAGCAAACATCAGCAGGGCCAGCATGCCCCGTACGCGCAACACCTTGTTGTGCAGCAGCATGTCCAGCATCGAGGCGAGCAGGGCGCCATACGCGAGCTTCTGGCCTTGCGACTTGGCCGGCGGCAGCATGCGCCACAGCAGCAGCAACAGGGCGCAAGCGATGGCGGCCGAAACAAAATACACGGCGCGCCAGTCCGCCACATCGGCAACCACGCCGGACAGGGTGCGCGCCAGCAGCAAGCCGATCACCACGCCGCCCTGCGCCATGCCGACGACTCTTCCCCGCTCATGGCTGGCCGCCGCGCTGGCCGCGTAGGCGATCAAACCCTGCGTCATGGCCGTGCCCAGCAAGCCGACCATCAGCATGCCGCACAGCAAGGCTGCCGTGGAGCGGGCGCAGCCCAGCGCCACCAGGGTGATGGCCAGCATGCCCAGCTGGAAAAGGGTCAGCCGGCGCCGGTTCAGCATGTCGCCCAAGGGCACGAGCAGCAGCAGGGCCAGCGCGCAGCCGATCTGCGTGGCCGTGATGACCATGCCGCTGGCCGCTTCCGTCATGCCGAACTCGTGCGCCAGGGTAGCGAGTAAAGGTTGGGCGTAATACACATTGGCCACGCTGAGGCCGGCCGCCGTGGCAAACAGCCAGACGAGGGTGGGAGGGAGTGTTGTCGTGATGGGGGAGTTCGTATCGCGCATGGTCTTTTATGTGGTTTCAAATTAAAACTAGTTGGAGTCTACGCCGAGAAGTTTTAAAATGCAACCACTCAATCCTGGAGAATGCCCGTGGCCAAGCGCAAGAGCCTGAAAACCGACCCCTGTCCCGTGGCGCGCGCGCTCGACGTGATCGGCGAGCGCTGGTCGCTGCTGATCGTGCGCGACGCCTTCGACGGCATGCGCCGCTTTGGCGAGTTCCAGAAAAGCCTGGGCGTGGCGAAGAACATCCTGGCCGACCGCCTGCACACCTTGGTGGAAGAGGGCATCTTTACGGTTGCGCCCGCCTCGGACGGCACGGCCTACCAGGAATACGTGCTGACGCAAAAGGGGCTGGCGCTGTTTCCCGTCGTCGTCGGTTTGCGCCAGTGGAGCGAGGCGCAATTGTTTGAAGCGGGCGAGGCGCATTCGACCTTGTTGCAACGTGATACGCACGCGCCCGTGTGCAGGATGGACGTGCTGGCGCCGGACGGCCGCGTGTTGCAGGCGGGCGACACGATCGTGCACAAGGTGGAGCAGAAAATGGAACCTGAGGCATGAAGCGCGTGGCCGTGCTGGGCGCAGGCATCACGGGCGTGACGACGGCGTATGCGCTGGCCAAGCGGGGCGTGGACGTGACCCTGGTCGAACGCCACCGCTATGCGGCCATGGAAACCTCGTATGCGAACGGAGGGCAATTGTCGGCCTCGCACGCGGAAGTGTGGAACCACAAGGCAACGATACTGAATGCCCTGAAATGGATGGCGCGGCGCGATGCGCCCTTGCTGCTTCATCCCTGGCCCAGCTGGCACAAGCTGAGCTGGTTTGCCGAGTTTCTCGCCGCCATGCCGGCTTACGAGCGCAACACCATCGCCACGGCCCGCATGGCGATCGCCGCGCGCGAACATCTGTTTGCGTGGGCGCAAGCAGAGAAGATTGATTTCGATCACCGCCGCGCCGGCATCCTGCACGTCTACCGTGACAAGGCCGGCTTCGAGCGGGCGGCCGGCGTGTCGCGCCTGCTGGCGCGGGGCGGCTTGCAGCGGCGCGCCGTCACGCCGCAGGAAATGCGCGCCATCGAACCGGCCTTGCAGGGCGACTTCTACGGCGGCTACTACACGGACAGCGATTCCACGGGCGACATCCACAAATTCACCAGCGGCCTGGCCGATGCCTGCGTGCGCCTGGGCGTGGCGTGCCGTTATGGTGTGGAAGTCACGGCGCTGGCGCGCGAGCACGGCAAGGTGCGCGTCAGCATGGGCGAGGACAGCACCCTGTTCGATGCCGTCGTCATCTGTGCGGGCACGGCCAGCCGTGCCATGGCGGCCATGCTGGGCGACCATGTGAACGTGTATCCCGTGAAAGGCTATTCCATCACCGTGCAATTGGATGACGCCGCCAGCCGCGCGGCCGCGCCGTCCGTCAGCCTGCTCGACGACGCGACCAAGCTGGTCAGCAGCCGCCTCGGCGAAGACCGGCTCAGGGTGGCGGGCACGGCGGAATTCAATGGCGTCAACCACGACATCCGCGCCGACCGCATCCGCCCGCTGCTGCAATGGGTCGAAGAGTGCTTTCCTGGCGTGAATACGCGCAAGGTCGTGCCCTGGGCCGGCTTGCGTCCCATGCTGCCCGACATGCTGCCAAAAGTGGGGCCGGGCAAGGCGCCGGGCGTGTACTACAACACGGGCCACGGCCACCTGGGCTGGACCCTGGCGGCGGCCACGGCGGAGATGGTGGCGGAAGTGCTGGTGGCTAGTTCTTCGGCAGCAGATCGCTGAGCGCGGCGCGGCCCTTGACGGTGAGGAAGGGGCCGACCTTGCTGTAGGGCAGCAGGAAGTCGTTTTCGCAGCCGCTGCCGTTCGGGTCTTGCCAGAACGATACGCCTTCCGGCTTCAATGACAGGTGGAAGCGGCCGCGGCCGTCGTAATCCGTGCCCTTGCATTCGGCGTCGATGGTCACATTCTTGAAGAGGGCCTGGCGCAGGCGGTCCGGCAATTCGGCCTTGTCGTCGCCATCGCTGGCGCTGGCGCCAAACCAGTTCCACACGTCCGTTTCCTGGCCCGTTTTCACGTCCCAGGTGCGGAACTTGATGGAGATGCCGCTGGCGCCATAGCCGGCCGCCCAGCGGTAGAATTTCACCGTCACCCAGCGCGGCGACCAGTAGGTGGGATCCGCATACACTTCGTCTTCCGTCGTGAAACCGTTGCGGCCCAGGTATTCGCGGCGCGTGGCATAGAAGTCTTCCAGGTCCTTCTTGTTCTTCGCCAGTACGCCGCGCAGCTGCGCGTTGATTTTCGCGATGCCATCGCCAGGCGCCATCAGTTCCACGGTGATGGTGTCGCCCACTTGCAGGTTGCGGTATTGCTTGCCTTCGAAGGTGACGGGTTTGCTTACCTTGGTGCCGGGAAAATCTTCCAGCGCCAGGTTGTAGGCATCGCTGGCGCAAGACGGATGGTCGCGGTCGCCCGCCGCTTCCAGCAGGGTCAAGGCCAGGGGCAGGGTCTTGCCGCTTTTCGGGTCCGTCCAAGTGCCGGTGACCTTGTCGCCCTGCGGCGCGTTCAGCGACCACGTGCCCGTCGTATTGCCTTTGGCGTCGAGTTCCTGCCACAGCGTCTTGCCGTTCGGCTTGGCCAGCATGATCGGCGTCTTGTAGCGCGTGTAGTAATAATTGCCGCTGCGGTCCGCGCCTTGCGTGGTGCTGGGCTGGTTGAAGCAGGCGACGATATTGGCCTTGCCCACAGTGCCCTGCCACACCCCTTGCACGGGCGGCTCGGCGGCCATGGCGGCATTCAGGGCGGGCAGGGTCAGGCAAGCAAACAGAAAGCGGCGCATCGGTTAATCCTCTCGTGGGCGAAGGCCGATTCTACATGGCCGCGCCCACGAGATGCCACACCTGAACCTATGCGCCGGGGCGCTCCTGCGCCACGACAGCCATCGCCGCGCCCAGGTACTGCAGCATGGCTGCGTCGACGAAGCTGCCTTCCATCAGACGCGGTTCCTGCTGGTGCGCCTGGCGGAACTTCAGCTGCGTGGCCGGGTCCGTGCCCGCGTAGGAGCGGAACAGTTCCAGCCACTGCCGCGCCAGCTGCAGCACGGCCGGATCGGTGGGCGGCGTGCTCGCATCGATGGCGGCGCGCACGGCGGCGATCAGGGCTGGCCACTCGCCCGAACGCTTGCCGTAGTTGGCCACCAGGTGCGCGTATTCGTGCTCGTCGAGGAAGGGTTTGTACAGCGCCATGCGCGAGGCATTGAAGGCGGCGAGGATGAACTGCATCACGTCCGCGTCGATGCTGGTCGTCGCCTGCATCGATGGCTCCTGCGCATGCATGTCGTTCAGGCGCGCGAACAGGCCCGGGTGGGCACCCGTGTCGCGCACCAGTTTGACCATCCATTCCGTGGCCAGCGCCTGCGCTGGCGCATCGCCGGGGTCCGCGCCCGCGTCCCTGACGGCGCGCACTCTCATTACCAGCGCTTTCCATTCCTGTTCCACGGCCGCATCGGACAGCAGCGGCAGTTGTTGCAGTTCTTCGTGACTAAAGTATTTGTCGTACATGGTCATCAACTCCATAGTGGTGAGCCACTCGGCCAGTTCCGGCGCCTGCCCCTGCGTCAGTTGCGTTTGCAGGGTGCGCAGGCGTTCACGCAGGGTGGAAGCTTGTGCGATCTGGCGCTCCAGCATGGCGATTTGCCGCGCCACGATGGAGGAGAGCGGCAGCTCCGGGCCGGCGAGGGCGTTGGCGATATCGGCCAGCGACAACCCGAATTTGCGCAGCGCCATGATCCGGTGCAGCCGGTCCATGTCGCCGTGCTGGTACAGGCGATAGCCAGCTTGCGTGCGCACCGAAGGCGAGAGCAGGCCGATGCTGTCGTAGTGGTGCAGGGTGCGGATGGTCAGGCCCGTGAGCCTGGCCAGTTCACCGATTTTCAACAGCATCGTCTTCTCCTTGTCTTCAGTGCGTACCGCCACGATGGCGCCTGACGTAACGTCAGGGTCAAGCAGGAATGTAGCAGAGGCCTTGAAAAAACCCGCAAAAGAATCCGTTGACCTTCATTTTTTTGTACGGTATATTTATAAAACCGAACAACAGCTACAGCAAAACAAACGGGTTCGGGCCAGGCGGCATGACGGAGTAATCGTTGTGCGGCGCAGCAAGACGCGCCATTGGCAGGGCTGGAAAGACAATCCGCACAGACGGATTTTTTTCACAGTTGGTTTGTACGTTAAATATAATATGCCACCGGCAAGATCCGGGCGGCGAGAGAGACGACCATGATGAAAAGTATCGTTTGCGATACCCCCGGCAGTTTGCGCATGGAACAGCGCCCCGTGCCCGTGCCCGGCGAGGGTGAAGTGCTGCTGCGCATACGCCGCGTCGGCATCTGCGGCACCGACATGCATATCTTCCGCGGCACCCAGCCTTTCCTCAGCTATCCGCGCGTGATGGGGCATGAATTGTCCGGCCATATCGACAGCGCGCCAGCCGGCTCGCGCCTGGCCGTGGGCGACCAGGTCTACGTGATGCCCTACCTGTCATGCGGTACTTGCGTGGCCTGCCGCCAGGGCAAGACCAACTGCTGCACCCGCATCGAAGTGCTGGGCGTGCACCGCGACGGCGGCATGACGGAATACCTGGCGCTGCCCGAGCGCTTTGTCTTCAAGACGGAAGGCATCTCGCTCGACGACGCCGCCATGATCGAATTTCTCGCCATCGGCGCGCATGCCGTCAAGCGCGGCGCGGTCGATGCCGGCAAGCGCGTGCTGGTGGTGGGCGCCGGCCCGATCGGCATGGCCGTGATGCTGTTCGCGTCCTTGAAAGGCGCCGACGTGACGGTGCTCGACGGCCGCGCCGACCGTTTGCAGTTCTGCCGCGACGCGCTCGGTATCACCCGCACGGTGCAGTTGGGCGACGGCGACAAGGAGCAGCTGTCGGACGCTACCGGCGGCGAATTCTTCGACGTGGTGTTTGACGCCACCGGCAATATCGCCGCCATGGAACGGGGCCTGGACTTTGTCGCTCACGGCGGCGCCTATGTACTGGTGTCCATCGTGCGCGACCGCCTGTCCTTTTCCGACCCTGAATTCCACAAGCGCGAAACGACCTTGCTGGGTAGCCGCAACGCCACCGTCGACGATTTCGAGGAAGTGGTGGCGGCCATGAAGGCGGGCAAAGTTCCCACCGCGCTGCTCAATACCCACCGCACCACGCTCGACGAATTTACGGGCGTGCTCGATCGCTGGATGCAGCCCGAGGCCGGTGTCATCAAGGCCATCGTCGAGGTCTGAGATGAACGATCTCAACCCCATACTGCAATTTGGCACCAGCCGCTTCCTGCAGGCGCACGCCGACCTGTTTGTCAGCGAAGCGGCGAAGACAGGCGAGGCGCTGGGCCATATCACCATCGTGCAAACGACCGGCAGCGCGCAGGGCGCGGCGCGGGTGGCGGCGTTTCGCCAGGCCGGCGGCTACCCGGTGCGCATCCGCGGCTGGCATGACGGCGCGCAAGTCGATGAAGAGCGCCGCGCCGACACCGTCACGCAGGCGTGGCAGGCCGGCAGCGACTGGCGGCAAGTGCGCGATGCAGCCGTGGCCGCACGCGTGATCATCTCGAATACGGGCGACACGGGCTACCAGCTCGATGACGGCGACCACGCCGGCATGCTCGATGGCGCGACCGTTCCCGCCAGCTTTCCCGCCAAGCTGCTGGTGCTGCTGCATGACCGCTTCCTGTCCGGCGCCGCGCCCGTCTCGATTTTTCCGTGCGAACTGGTGGCCGACAACGGTCATGTATTGCGCCAGGTGATCGTGACATTGGCGCAGCGGTGGCGCTGCGATGCCGCGTTCATCGGGTATCTGCAAACGGGCTGCCTGTGGATCAATTCCCTCGTCGACCGCATCGTTTCCGAACCGATCGAACCGATAGGCGCGGTGGCCGAACCCTATGCGCTGTGGGCCATCGAGGCGCAGGAAGGCATGCTGCTGCCGTGCCGCCATCCGCAGCTGGTGGTGACGGACAGCCTGCGCGAGTATGAACAGCGCAAGCTATTTTTGCTCAATCTCGGTCACACCTATCTGGCGCAGCTGTGGATGGAACGGGGCAGCCCGGCCGGCATGACGGTGCGCGAGGCGATGGACGATGGCGCCATGCGCGCCGCGCTGGAAGCCCTGTGGCACGAGGAAGTGCTGCCCGTGTTTGCCGCCATGGGCGCGCGGCACGGCGACGCCGCGCTGGCCTATGTGGCGCAGGTCAGGGAACGCTTCGGCAATCCCTTCCTCGCGCACCGCCTGGCCGACATCGCGCAGCACCACGCCGGCAAGATCGCGCGGCGCATGGCGCCCGTGGCGGCGCTGGCGCGGCAGCTGTGTCCCGCCCTGGCGCAGCCGCGCCTGCGCGCCATGCTGGCGCCGGGAGCGCAGCCATGAACGCCCCGCTCAGCGCAGTTGTTTCTTTTTTAGCATGCCGATCCAATCCGATATCGACTAAAATGGCCCACTCATCCACTTTCCCTTTCGCTGGCATAGCGCGTTCATTCATCCATGTCCAAACCCGCCACCGTCTTCAAGCGCAGTACCAATCTGCTGTTGCAATTTCTCGCCGAGAATGTCGCAGTGGGCGAGATGCTGCCGACGGAGCAGTTCCTGACCACGATCTGCCAGGGCAGCCGCACGGCCATCCGCAGCGCGATCGCGTATCTGTCGACGCGGCGCCTGATCGCCAGTCCGGCGGACCGGCGCTTGCTGCGCAAACCCATACCGGGCGACTACTTCGATATCTCCGAATTGCAGTCGGGGGCGGAGCGCATCCAGCAAGTGCTGATGGAGCGCGTGTACCAGCGCGACATGCCGCCCGGCGCGGAATTTTCGGAAGCGGAGCTGGCGCGCGAGGCGGGCGCCAGTACCGTCAGCGTGCGCGAATTCCTGATCGGTTTTTCGCGCTTCGGCCTGATCGAAAAGAAGCCGCGCGGCGGCTGGCGCCTGTGTGCGTTCGACCGCTCGTTCGCCACCGAACTGGCGGACATGCGGCGCATGTTCGAGATGGCGGCCGTGGAGCAGTTTGCGCACCTGCCGCATGGCGATCCGGCGTATGCGGAACTGGCGCGGCTGATCAAACAGCACGAGAAGCTGGCGGCCAGGATCGACACGCGCCACAATGCGTTTCCGGCGCTGGACCGCGAGTTCCACACTTTCCTGATCGGCCTGTTGAACAACCGCTTCGCGCAGGGCTTCTACGATATCGTCTCGTTCGTGTTTCACTATCACTACCAGTGGGACAAGGGCGAGGAAAAGGGCCGCAACAAATACGCGGTGCAGGAACACCTGGCCATCCTGCGTGCGCTGGCCGAGCACGACGTGCCGAAGGCGCTCGAGGCCATGCGCTCGCACCTCGATTCCTCGCGCAGCACCATGCTGTCCTCGATCGGCACGCGGGAAAAACTGAGCCAGCCGGCCGCCTAGCCGTCTTTGCCGGGGAGGGTGCGCCATGAGCCTCGCTTCCCAGCCTAGCAGCCTGCTGCTGATGTCGCCCGAGGATAACTGCCTGATCGCCAGGACAGCCCTGGCCTGCGGCGACGTCGTCGCCATCGACGGCGTGCCCGTCACCCTGGCGCAAAACATCCACATCGGCCACAAGGTGGCGCGCCGCGCGCTGGCCGTGGGCGACAAGGTGCTGCGCTACGGTGCCCTGATCGGCAGCATCACGGCCCCCGTCGCCATCGGCGAGCATATCCATACGCACAACCTGGCAAGCGATTACATCCCCACGTTTACCCTGGGCCAGGACGGCCACCATTTCCTGGACAAGGACGACCAAGCATGAACGCTCCCGTAACGACACCCGCCCTGTCGGGCTACCTGCGCGCCGATGGCCGCAAGGGCATCCGCAATATCGTGGTCGTGGCCTATATGGTCGAATGCGCGCACCACGTGGCGCGCCTGATGGTCAACGCTTTTCCCGGCCAGCCCGTGCACCTGATCGGCTTTACGGGTTGCTTCCCCAACGAATACGCGGACCAGGTGATGCGCCGTTTGCTGACGCACCCGAACGTGGGCGCCGTGCTGCTGGTCTCCCTGGGCTGCGAAGGCTTCAACAAATATGGCCTCTCCAGCGCCGTGGCAGACAGCGACCGTCCCGTGCACACGATCACGATCCAGGAAAACAGCGGCACGCGTCCCAGCGTGAGCAGCGGCGTCGAGTGGATCGGCTGGGCCCTTGAGCACCTGGCGCAGCAGGAGCGCGTGCCCATGGGGATCGATGAGCTGGTCGTCGCCACCATCTGCGGCGGCTCCGACAGCACCAGCGGCATCAGCGCCAACCCGGCCGTCGGCGTCGCGTTCGACACCCTGATCGCCGCCGGCAGCCCCTGCATCTTCGAAGAGACGGGCGAACTGGTGGGCTGCGAGTACCACATGCAGCGGCGCGCCGTCAGCCCGGACCTGGGCAATGCCATCGTCGAAACCGTGGCCAAGGCCGCCCGCTACTACACCATCATGGGCCATGGCAGCTTCTCGCCGGGGAACGCCGATGGCGGCCTGACCACGCAGGAAGAAAAGTCGCTGGGCGCCTACGCCAAGAGCGGTTCCTCGCCCATCGTCGGCATTTTGAAACCGGGCGACCAGCCGGCCGGCGGCGGCCTGTACCTGCTCGACGTGGTGCCGGACGGCGAGCCGCGCTTCGGTTTCCCGAACGTGTCGGACAACGCGGAAATCGTCGAACTCATTTCCTGCGGCGCCCACATCACCTTGTTCACGACCGGACGCGGTTCCGTGGTCGGCTCGGCGATCTCGCCCGTCATCAAGGTATGCGCCAATCCGCAAACCTTCGAGCGCCTGGCCGACGACATGGATATCAATGCGGGCAAGATCCTCACGGGCGAAGCCACCCTGGAAGAAGTGGGCGCGGAGATCGTCGCCGCCGTGCTGAACGTCGCCAACGGGGAATTGAGCCGCTCGGAAGACCTGGGCCACCAGGAATTCGTGCTGACCTATAAACAATTCGACGCGGTGGGGCCAGGCTGTTTCCCGCTGCGCGCCGCTTGAGGGCCGAGTCCATGGATGTCACACAATTGCGTACCTTGCCGCGCGGGGGCCTGTCGCTGCCTTGCATCGGCATGGGCTGCGCGCCGATAGGCGGCTTGTACCAGCCCGTCAGCGACGCGCAGGCGCGCGCCACCTTGGATGGGGCCTGGGACGCCGGCGTACGTTTCTTCGACACGGCGCCGTTCTATGGCTATACCCAGTCCGAGCGCCGTCTCGGCGCGGCGCTGCGCGAACGGCCCCGCCATGAATTTGTGATCAGCACCAAGGTGGGACGGCTGATGCGGCCCGACGCCTCCGTGCGCCCCGGCGACGACGGCTTTGCCGCGCCGCTGCCGTTCCGTCCCCATTACGACTATACGTATGACGGCGTGCTGCGTTCGCACGAGGACAGCCTGCAAAGATTGGGTCTGGAGCGCATCGACATTCTGTTCGTGCACGATATCGGCAAGGCCACGCATGGCGAACACGATCAGCAATACTGGCGCCAGTTGACGACCGGTGGCGGTTTTCGCGCCCTCGATGAACTGCGCGCCAGCGGCCAGGTGAAAGCCGTAGGCCTCGGCGTCAACGAGTGCGAGATCGTGCTGCGCGCGATGGCGGAATTCGACCTCGATTGCACCTTGCTGGCCGGCCGCTATACCTTGCTGGAGCAGGCTTCGTTGTCGCCGTTGCTGGACGCCTGCGTGGAACGCGGCAACGCCATCGTGATCGGCGGCCCGTTCAACTCGGGCGTGCTGGCCGGGAACGGCAAATTCAACTACGCCGATGCGCCGGCTGCCATACTCAAGCGCGTGGCGCGCCTGGACGCCGTCTGCCGTGAATTCGGCGTGCCCTTGCAAGCGGCCGCGCTGCAGTTTCCGCTCGCCCATCCGGCCGTCGCTTCCTGCATCCCGGGCGGCCAGGACCTGACGCAGCTGCGGCAAAACCTGGACTGGTTCGCCACGCCGCTGCCCGACGCCCTGTGGCTGGCGCTGCGGGACGCGGAGTTGATCGATGCGCGCGCGCCGCTGCCTGCGGGAGTGGCCGCATGATGCGCATCGACGCCCACCAGCATTTCTGGCAGTTGGCCGCGCGTGCCGGCAACTGGCCGCCGCCATCGTTGGCCGCCATCCACCGCGATTTTGCGCCGGCCGACCTGGCGCCGCTGCTGGCCGCGCACGGCATCGCCGGCACGGTGCTGGTGCAGTCGCTGCCGTCGGTTGCCGATACCGATTACTTGCTGGCGCTGGCGGCAAAGACCAGCTTCATTCGCGCCGTCGTGGGCTGGACCGATTTGCTGGCGCCTGATGCAGCGGCGGAGATTGCTCGCCTGGCATCGTACGGCAAGCTCAAAGGCTTGCGGCCCATGCTGCAGGATATCGACGACGATCAGTGGATTGCGAATCCCGCGCTGGCGCCAGCCTTGGACGCCATGGTGGAACACGGCTTGCGGCTGGACGCGCTGGTGCTGCCACGCCACTTGCCCGCGCTGCTGCATTGCGCCCGCGCTTATCCGCAGCTGGCCATCGTGATCGACCATGCGGCCAAGCCGCCGATCGCCGATGCCGGCTTCGGCACCTGGCGTGCAGACATGGCGCTGCTGGCCGCGCTGCCGAACGTGCACTGCAAGCTGTCCGGGCTGGTGACGGAAGCGGGGCCCGGCTGGAACGTGGACGACCTGCGCCCCTATGCCGCCCATGTGCTGGACGTGTTCGGCTCCCGGCGCGTGATCTGGGGCAGCGACTGGCCCGTGGTCGACCTGGCCGGTGGCTATGCGGCGTGGCTGGCCGCCAGCGAGGCGCTGCTGGCACACCTGGGACAAGAGGACAGGGACGATATTTTCGGACGCAATGCGTGCCGGTTTTATGGTTTTGATTGAACGCTGGTGGTGCGCTTGTTGGCTTACGTCGGCCAAGGCCGTCTAAGCCAACCTACGAATTACCGCGATGCCAACTGTAGGTTGGCTTAGACGGTACGGCGTAAGCCAACAAAAGGAGTCGCAATGCAAAGAATGGGCATGGTCATCGGCATCGCGCCGGAGCGCATCGCCGAATACAAAACCCTGCACGCCGCCGTCTGGCTGCAGGTGCTGGCCAGACTGACGGCCGCGCATGTCGGCAATTACTCGATCTTCCTGCGCGAGCCGGAAAACCTGCTGTTCGCTTACTGGGAATACCACGGCGAGGATTTTGCAGCCGATATGGCGACGATTGCCGCCGACCCGGAAACGCAGCGCTGGTGGACCTTTTGCGCCCCGTGCCAGGAGCCGCTGGCTTCGCGCGCCGAGGGCGAGCACTGGGCGATGATGGAACAGGTTTTTCATATGACGTAGACCCCAAAAAAGGCCGGGGTCGGACCCTCAGGGTCCGACCCCAGAATTGCCAGGTGTTGGGTTAAAAAATAAAAGGAGACAACATGACCGCCAGACTACAAGGCAAAATCGCCCTGCTCACCGCCGCCGGCCAGGGCATCGGCCGCGCCACGGCCGAAGCGTTCGTGCGCGAAGGCGCCACCGTGATCGCCACCGATATCAACCAGGCCCAGCTCGACGCGTTGAAGGAAGCGACGGGCTGCGCCATCCGCCGGCTTGACGTGACCGATGGCGCGGCCATCACCGCGCTGGCCGACGAGATCGGCCCCGTCGACATCCTGTTCAACTGCGCCGGCTTCGTCGACGGCGGCACCATCCTCGACTGCGACGATGCGGCCTGGGACCGTTCCTTCGACATCAACGCGCGCTCCATGTACCGGCTGATGCGCGCCGTGCTGCCCGGCATGCTGGCCAGGGGCGCCGGCTCCATCGTCAACATGTCGTCGGTGGCGTCGAGCGTGAAGGGCGCGCCGAACCGCTTTATCTACGGCACCTCGAAGGCGGCCGTGGTGGGCATGACCAAGTCGGTAGCGGCGGACTTTGTCACGCGCGGCATCCGCTGCAATGCGATCTGTCCCGGCACCATCGAGTCGCCGTCGCTGAAGGAACGCATTGCCGCGCAGGCGGCAGCGACGGGCGTGAGCATCGATGAAGTGCAGGCGGCGTTTGTCGCCCGCCAGCCGATGGGCAGAGTGGGCCGGGCAGAGGAAATCGCCGCCCTGGCCGTGTATCTGGCTTCCGACGAATCCGCCTTTACCACCGGCATGGTCCATGTGATCGATGGCGGTTGGTCTAACTAAGGACACCCGACCAAACCTACTGCGCGTCGCGATATGCGGCTTGCGATGCTCACTGTACATTCGTACAGCTGCGCTTCTCGGCCACATCTCCCTTCCGCTCGCTACGGTTTTGTCGGGTGTCGTGAAGGCGCGGGCCTGATTGCTACCGAACTTTTTATGTTGTTTGATATTTACTTGAAAGTTTAATCATGAAACTGATGCGTTATGGCGCCAAGGGCGCTGAAAAACCTGCACTGATCGATGCCGACGGCGTCGTGCGCGACCTGTCCGGCGTGCTGTCCGATATCACGGGCGCGACTCTGGGCAAGGATGGCCTGGCGACTTTGGCCGCCCTCGATATCGCCAGCCTGCCGGTGGTGGCGAATCCTGGCCGCATCGCGCCGCCGTGGAAGGGCGTGGGCAAGTTTTTGTGCGTGGGCCTGAACTATGCCGACCATGCGGCCGAATCGGGCATGGCCGTGCCGGCTGAACCGGTGCTGTTCATGAAAGCCACCAGCGCCATCATCGGCGCCAACGATGCCGTGGTGATGCCGCAGGACTCGAAGAAAAGCGACTGGGAAGTGGAACTGGGCGTGGTGATCGGCACCACCGCGCGCTATGTGAGCGAAGCCGATGCGCTGTCGCACGTGGCCGGCTATTGCGTGGTGAACGATTTGTCCGAACGCGAGTACCAGCTCGAACGCGGCGGCCAGTGGGACAAGGGCAAGGGCTGCGATACCTTCGGCCCGATCGGTCCCTGGCTGGTGACGAGCGCTGAAGTGGCGGACCCGCAAAACCTGGGTCTGTGGCTGGAAGTGAACGGCAAGCGCGTCCAGGACGGCAATACCAGAACGATGGTCTTCGGCGTGGCCAATCTGGTCAGCTACATCAGCCGCTTCATGACCTTGTACCCGGGCGACATCATCAGCACGGGCACGCCGCCGGGCGTGGGCATGGGGCAGAAGCCGTCGGCCGTGTATCTGAAGCCGGGCGACACCATGCGCCTGGGGATTAGCGGCCTCGGTGAACAGAAGCAGACCGTGCATGCCTGGAATCCGGAACTGATCGACAGTTAATACAGTAGCAGACCGGCGTGCCGCCAAGGTGCTCAGACATCGGCGCGCCGGCCTATGGCAGTGGAGTGGAGGAGACACACCATGAATGAATCCGAAGAGATACTGGCCCTGAACAAGGTCAGCAAGCGCTTTCCCGGCGTGCTGGCGTTGGACAACGTCAGTTTCAGCCTGCGCAAGGGCGAAGCGCACGCGCTGTGCGGCGAAAACGGCGCCGGCAAGTCCACCCTGATGAAGGTGATGAGCGGCGTGTACCAGGCCGACGAGGGAGAACTGGTCTACAAGGGCAAGGTGTGCAGTTTTTCCTGCAGCGTGGATGCGGAGGCGGCCGGCATCGCCATCATCCACCAGGAACTGAACCTGATCCCGCACCTGAGCGTGGCCGAGAATATTTTTCTCGCGCGCGAACCGGTGCGCGGCATCTTCATCGACCGCAAGAAGATGCGTGCCGATGCACAGGCGCTGCTGGACCGGTTGAAGCTGCGCATCGACCCGCGCCAGCTGGTGAAAAACCTGTCCTGTGCGCAGCAGCAGATGGTGGAAATCGCCAAGGCGCTGTCGCTCAATACGGAAGTGCTGATCATGGACGAACCCACGTCGTCGCTGACGGAAAGCGAGACGGGCCAGCTGTTCGACATCATCAATGAACTCAAGCGCAACGGCGTGAGCGTGGTCTACATCTCGCACCGGCTCGAAGAGATGCAGCACATCATCGACAGGGTGACGGTGCTGCGCGACGGCAAATTCGTCTGCACCGACGATTTTGCCGCCACCACCCTGGACGCCATCGTGGCGAAGATGGTGGGCCGCACTCTCGATGAAAAATTTCCCGACCGCGTCTCGGCGCCGACGGCTGAAGTGCTGCTGCGCGTGACCGATTTGCACCGCAAGGATGTCTTCGGTCCGCTGAGTTTTGATTTGCGGCGCGGCGAGATACTCGGCTTTTCCGGCCTGATGGGCGCAGGGCGCACGGAAGTGGCGCGCGCCATCTTCGGCGCCGATCCACTCACCAGCGGCGCCATCCACCTGGGCGACGTGGCGGTGACTATCGACAGTCCCATCGACGCCATCGGCCACGGCATCGCCTACCTGTCGGAAGACCGCAAGAGCCACGGCCTGGCGATCCGCATGTCGGTGGCGGCCAACCTGACCCTGACGAATGTGTCGGGGCTGGCGAACCGTTTCGGCTTCATCGATTTCGCCAGGGAGGAGGCGGTGGCGCAGCAGTACATCGCGGCGCTGGGCATCAAGACGCCGACCTCGAAACAGATCGCGCGCAACCTCTCGGGCGGCAACCAGCAAAAGATCGTCATCAGCAAATGGCTGTACCGCGAATCGAAAATCATCTTCTTCGACGAACCCACGCGCGGCATCGACGTGGGCGCGAAGTTCGCCATCTACCAGCTGCTCGACAAGCTGGCGTCGGAAGGCATCGGCGTGGTGCTGATCACGTCCGAGCTGCCCGAGATCATGGGCATGACGGACCGGGTGGCCGTGTTCCATGAAGGGCGCATCAGCGGCATCGTCAACACGCGCGAGTCGTCGCAGGAAGAGATCATGCATCTCGCATCGGGCCGCCAGGCAGCAATGCATTAACATCAGAAAGCCACAAGAAAATGAACAAAGAACTGATTCAAAAATTCGCCGCGCTGGGCAGCCTGTCCTTGCTGTTGTTGGTGTTTTCCCTGACCAGCAACGCCTTTTTCTCCGTCAGCAACGGCATGAGCGTGGCCTTGCAAGTGACGTCGATCGCCTACCTGGGCATTGCCGCCACCTGCGTCATCATCACGGGCGGCATCGACTTGAGTTCCGGCTCCGTGCTGGCGCTGGCCGGCGTGGCTGCCGCGCTGCTGGTCAAGAGCGGCGTGCCCGTACCGGTCGCCATGCTGGGTGGTGTCGTGGTGGGCGCCATGTGCGGCGCCGTCAACGGTTTCTGCATCACGCAATTGAAATTGCCGCCCTTTATCGCCACCCTGGGCATGATGCTGATCGCACGCGGCCTGGCGCTGCAAGTAACTGGCGCGCGCGCCATTTCCGGCCTTGGCGAGTCGTTCGGCGAACTCGGTAACGGCGTGCTGTGGCGCATCGAGCGCGACACGGGCGGCACCTTTCCCGAAGTCGTGTTTCCCGGCATTCCGTATCCGGTGGTGCTGATGGTGGTGATCGCCGTGGCCGTCTCCATCATGCTCAGCCGCACCACCTTTGGCCGGCATATCTATGCCGTCGGCTCGAATGCGGAAGCGGCGCGCCTGTCGGGCGTGAAGGTGGGCCGCGTGACCCTGCTCGTGTACACCCTGTCCGGCGCCTTGTCCGGCCTGACGGGGTGCGTGCTGATGTCGCGCCTGGTGACGGCGCAGCCGAACGAGGGCGTGATGTACGAACTCGATGCGATCGCCAGCGCCGTGATCGGCGGCGCTTCGCTGATCGGCGGCATCGGCACCATTTCCGGCACCGTCATCGGTTCTTTCGTCATCGGCATCCTGCGCAACGGCTTGAACATGAACGGGGTATCGAGCTTTATCCAGCAAATCATTATCGGACTGGTCATCTTGCTGACCGTCTGGATCGATCAGAAGCGCAACCGCGCCTGAAGCAGCAAGCAGCACGCATGAAGTCAATCTACTAAATCTATAATTACATGAGGACGACAATGAAAACCATCAAAGCCATGTCGCTGGGTCTGTTGACCGCAGCATTTGCCCTGAGCTCCAGCGCCGCCTTCGCCGCCCCGGGCGAGATCGCCGTGATCGTCAAGACGACCAATTCCAACTACTGGCAAAACGTCAAGAAGGGCGCCACGGCCAGCGCGGCAGACGCCAAGGGCTACAGCCTGACCTTCCAGGGACCGGCCTCGGAATCGGCGATCGCTGACCAGGTCAGCATGGTGGAAAACGCCGTCACGCGCAAGGTGGCCGGCATCGTGCTGGCCGCGTCGGACCCGGACGCGCTGGTGCCGGCCCTGAAGAAGGCGTGGGAAGCGAAGATTCCCGTCGTGCTGATCGATTCGCTGGTGGCCGACAGCGGCAAGCGCTATTACCAGTCCTTCCTGTCGACCGACAATGAAGCGGCCGGCGAGCAAAGCGCCAAGGCTCTCATTTCGCAGGTCGGCAAGACGGGCAAGATCGCCGTGATGTCGTACGTGGCGGGCGCCGGTTCCGAGACGGGCAGGGTGGGCGGCTTCAAGCGCTATATCGAAAAGAATTCGCAGCTGCAGATCGTCGGCACGTATTACTCGCAGTCGCAGATGGCCACGGCGCTGAACCAGACGACCGACGTACTGGCCTCGAATCCTGACTTGAAGGGCATCTTCGGCGCCAATGAGCCAACGGCCGTGGGCATGGGCCGCGCCATCGCGCAGGCGGGCAAGGCCGGCAAGGTGATCGCCGTGGGCTTCGACGGCAATGAAGACCTGAAAAACTTCGTCAAGGACGGCACCCTGTATGCGACCGCCGTGCAGGGTTCCTACTCGATGGGTGCGTTGGGCGTGAAAACCCTCGTCAGCCTGATCGAAGGCAAGAAGGTCGCACCGTTCGTCAACACGGGCGTGGTGATCGTCACCAAGGCCAATGTGGAACTGCCGGAAGCGAAGAACGTTTTGTATTGAGTTTCATATTGCGTATCAGCTGATCGTCAGGCGCTGCTTCAATTCATTGAGCAGTGTGCCGGTCTTGGTGGTCAGCTGGCGCGCCAGCGGCCACGCGAGGGACAGTGGCAAGCCTGGCGTGGCGCAGCCCGGCAGGACTTCGACGATGGCGCCGCTGGCCAGGTGCTCGTGCACGAGCCAGGTGGCCTGCTGCGCGATGCCCAGGCCGGCCAGCACGGCGGCCGTCTGCGCTTCGGCGTCCCCCACCGTCAGGCGCGGACTGACCGTCCGCCGTTCCACCCCGTCCTCGCCGGCAAACAGCCACGGCGCCGCCGTGCCGTCGCCGCGGCCGTAGGCGATGCAATCGTGACCATCGAGATCCGCAATGGCGAGCGGCGTGCCGCGCCGCGCCAGATAGGCGGGCGCCGCGCAAAAGATCAGGCGCTCTTCGCCCAAGGGCATCTGCCCGAGGGTTGGCGGCCAGCTGCCCGGCGCGCCGATGCGCACGGCGATATCGATGCGCTCTTCGAACAGATCGGCAAAGCGGTCGCTGAAGCTGATGGACGGCTGCAGCTGCGGATATTTTTCGCACAGATCAATCAGCGCCGGCATCACGCGCATGCGGCCATACGACGCGGGCACGCCGATGCGCACCTTGCCTGCCAGTTCCCCATCCTGCTCGGCCAGCACGTTTTCCGCCTCGACCAGTTCCTGCAGCACGCGCTTGCAAGTGGCGTAATAGGCATGCCCCGCGCTGCTCAACTGCAAACGCCGCGTGCTGCGCTCGAACAGGATCACGCCCAGGCGGGCTTCCAGGCGCGCCACGCTCTTGCTCACGGCCGAGCTGCTCAGGTGCAGCCGCGCGGCCGCCCTGGTGAAACTGCCGGCATCGGCGGTGGCAAGAAAAGGGGCGATGCCTTTCAAATGTTCGGACATGATTACAGAATATTTTTCACGAATAAGGTGAAATACTATCGCTGATAAGAATTTCTGTCCGCTATATCATGGCTTTTTACACAGGCACTGGAGCATCCATGAACAAGCACGCATTGATTATCGGCGCCAGCGGCGTTATCGGCAGCAATCTGGCCACGCACTTGCTGGCGCAGGGCTGGCAGGTGACGGGCGTCTCGCGTGGCCGCACGCCGGTTCCCGCCGGTTGCGCATGCCTGCCGCTCGATGCCACGGATGGCGCGGCGGTCAGCGCCGCCCTGGCGGGCCTGGATGCCAGCCACGTCTTTTTCACGGCCTGGGCGCGCCAGGCCAACGAGCAGGAAAACATCCGCGTCAATGGCGCCATGGTCGCCAATGTGCTGGCCGCGCTGGGCCCCACCGGCCACTTGCGCCATGCGGCGCTGGTCACTGGCCTCAAGCACTACCTGGGACCGTTCGACGCCTATGGCAAGGGCAGCGTGCCCGTCACGCCGTTCCGCGAAGAGCAGGGCCGGCAAGCGGTCGAGAATTTTTACTATGAGCAGGAAGACCGGCTGTTCGACGCGGCCGCGCGGTATGGTTTTACGTGGAGCGTGCACCGCCCGCACACCATCATCGGCTACGCGCTGGGCAATGCCATGAACATGGGCCTGACCCTGGCCGTGTATGCGAATCTGTGCAAGGCCGGCGGCCAGCCCTTCGTCTTTCCCGGTTCGTCCGCGCAATGGCATGGCTTGTCCGACATGACGGACGCGGGCCAGATCGCACGCCACCTGGCGTGGGCGGCCGACAGTCCCGCCGCGCGCAACGAAGACTTCAATATCGTCAATGGCGACGTGTTCCGCTGGAAGTGGCTGTGGCCGCGCCTGGCCGCTTATTTCAGCGTCGAGGCGGCCGATCTGCCCGAGGCGATGGCGCCGCTGGCCGACCGCATGCAGGCCGCCCCCGAGCAGTGGCGCGCCATCGCCGAGCAGCACGGCCTGGTGGAGGCTGACGTCGGCCGCCTTGCTTCCTGGTGGCATACGGATGCCGACCTGGGGCGGCCGATGGAAGTGATGACGGACATGGGCAAAAGCCGCAAGGCGGGCTTCCTCGATTATCAGGATACGCAGGATGCCTTCTTCAATCTGTTCGACAAGCTGAAGGCGGAGCGCGTCATTCCGCGCTGACCTGGTTGCAGCCAACCATGTCGTCGGCTTACGCCGTTCCGGCTAAGCCGACCTACTGTGCTGAAGGCGGAGCGCGTCACTCCCCGTTGACCTGATTGCGGCCAACCATGTCGTACCGGGCCATCGTGGTAGTGTGTAGGTCGGCTTAGCGCGCAAGCGCGTAAGCCGACATCTTCACATGCTATTCGGGCTTGCGCCGCTCCTGCGCCCGCTGCCACTCCAGCCCCGGGCGGTCGACGCGAAATTGCAGCAGCCGTCCCTGCACCACTTCCGTCACGTAGGCCGTACGGCCATCGGGGCCGCCGAAGGTGATGTTGCTGGGCTTGGCGCCGGGTACGCTGATTTCGCGCAGGATACGTCCCTGTGGCGACAATTTCACCACCGTGCCCTTGCCGTAGCGCGTCACGTACAGGTTGCCGTCGACGTCCACGCGCATGCCGTCCATGCCGAAATCGTCGAACTTGATCAGCAATCGCTTGCCGCTCAGGCTGCCGTCCGCGGCGATGTCGTACATCCAGATATTGCGCTGCACGCTTTCATTTACATACAAGATCTTGCCGTCGGGGCTGACCTCGATGCCGTTGGCCGTGCCCATGGTGTCGAGCGCCAGGGTCACCGTGCCGTCCTGCGCGATGCGCCACACGCGGCCCGTGTTTTCCTTCCAGTTCGGGTCGCTCGCATACAGCACGTCGTCGGCCGTGATGGCGATGTCGTTCGGCTGCGTCATGCGCGGTTCGCGCGCGTGGATGGTGAGCGCGCGCGTGGCCGGGTCGACCAGGTAGATCGTGTGTTCCATGTAGTCGGCCAAGTACATCTGGCCCCGGCTGCCGAAGCGGATGCCGTTGGCGATGCTGGCGCCGGGCAGGGTCAGGTACACCTCGCCGGCGCCGCCGGGGCTGACCTTGCCGATGGTTTGCTGGCGCGCAAAGTTGACGGCATAGATATTGCCATCCGCATCCACGGCCGGGCCTTCGATGCCCTTGGTAAAGGAATGCGCGGGCGTGAGCGTAGTGGTGAGGAACAGCGCCTCGTGCGCGGGCTGGCTGGCGCAGGCGGACAGGCTGGCCAGCGCGGCGGCCAGCACGGCCGTGCGCAGCGACGGCAGGGCGTATCGGGAATCGGACATCAGTGTTCTCTGTGTAGCAAAGGTGGCGTATGTTACCCGACGCGCGCCAGCCGGGGCGCCTGGCTAGGCTGCCACCACGACGAGGTCGGGGAAGTCGTCTTGCCAGCCGTCCCACTCGTCTTGCAGATGGGTGTGCATGCCGGCGCGCTCTTGCGCCTGCTCAAAGGTGTCCGCGCTGGCCAGCAGGAAGCGGGCGATGGCGCGCAGGGTGGTCGGATCGGCCTGGATGGTCACGTCGGAACAGCGTTGCGGGCGTTCGGACGGCGCGTCTTGCAGATAGCAGTGCAGCGATAAATGGGTGGTCATGGGTGTCAGTTGTCGATGGGCACCGCACATGATGCCACGCGCGCGCGGTATCTGTAAGGTGAACGAGCGGCAATTGACGCCGGACGGGGGGAATGGAAAAAGATGCGCGACAGGACAGCGCAATGGCCGGGTTGAGGCGTATGATGGAAATACAGATGTGGTTGCCGCAAGGCAGTGTGACCGATGCCGGCTACACGTCTTGCCGGTTTTTTTTCGTGGTTTTGGCAGTAGTGACAACGAGGAGACATCATGGACAAACCCGAATTCATCCTGGCCGCCAAGGCCATGGAAACGCTGGAGATGTATCAAACGTTTTATGGCCACTCCAGCGAATACCAGGCGCACCAGCAGGAAGTACTGAAACTGCTGCGCCACAAGGGCGCCTCCCTGCTCGTGTCCGAGCATGGCCCGGCGAAATTCCTGCTGGCCTTTGCCGATGCGCTGGAAGCGGCCAGCTTGCCGGGCGAGTATGTGCCGCTCAGCCGCAGGTAGGGCGAGCCCGTCCCGGCAGGGGATGCAAATATCTGCCGGGATAGTCCCTAGCCGCCGTTTCCCCCGCCGCTCAGCGATACCCTGGGCAGGCGCACGGTAAATATCGTGCCGCTTTCCAGGCTGGACTCGGCGCCGATGGTGCCGCCATGCGCGCTGGCGATTTCACGCGCGATAAACAGGCCCAGGCCGATACTGGTGGCATTGGGTGCCTTGTGATCGTCGGAAATGGCCAGCTGGACCAGCGGATCGAAGATGCTCTTCAGCGACGCTTCCGGGATCTGGCGGCCGAAATTCTTCACTTGCACCACGGCCGTATCGGCATCGCCGCAAGCCGTGATGGTCACCGGCTGGTCGTCGGTGCGGTATTGCGCGGCATTGTTGAGCAAATTTGAAAACAGCTGGGCCAATCGGGCCGCATCGAAGTCGCCGATCATCTCGCCCGTAGTACTCAGTTCGAACTTGCATTGCGGGTGAGCGGCCGAGGCATCCTCGACGGATGTCTTGCAGATTTCCCCCAGGTCGCCCAAGGCGGGTGAAATGGGCATGTGTCCTCCCAGCTGCGTCCTGGCGAACTCCAGCAGATCGTTGACCATGGTTGTCATGGTGGCCGCGCTGCGGGCAACCCGTGCACCGATCTGTACCGTGGAAGCGGAGGTCGCGCTCGGCCTGCTCAGCAGCGCACCGGCCATCGTCATCGTGCTCAGTGGGCTGCGCAGATCGTGGCTGAGGATGGCGAGAAAGGTATTGCGGGTGCGGTCGCTCTGCTGCGAGTAGCGTATGGCCGATTCCTGCAGCGCCTGGTCTATCGCTTCATTGAAGCGCAAGATGTCGTCCGTTGCCGTTTTCGACGTCACCGATACCTGTGCCATCCACAGGCGCAGCACGCTGGCCCGCATCGCGCGAAATTCCGCCGTCAACTGCGGCAGCGTGAAGCCGATCTGCTGGCGCAGCGAGCCGTGCGTGGCGGCGGCCGTTTCCTTGCCCGTTATTTCCGATACGCCCGTGGTCGATTTCTTTTTTCGCTGCGCCGCGTTCTCGATGACATCCATGTCGCGCACGATGGTTTGCAGCATCTGCTTGGCATGATCGCGCAATTCCGCTTTCGAGATGGCGGCCCCCGGAATGGGCAGCGACCTGGCGAAGAGTTCCCACTCTTCCAGGATCGGCTCCAGATGGCCGGTAATAAAGCGCGATAGTTTCACGGTGGACCAATGCGTTGATGGAAGAGGAGCCAGTGTACGCTGTTGAGCTGAGGGATGGGGGATTGGGTTCTGCTCTGGGTGTCATATGCAGGTAGAGTCGCTCAGGCGGAAGAATTCGGCTGGATGTGCGCCGGTACAAGGAGGAGGGCCCTGGTTGTAGCTGTGCCAGGCAGCGCCCAGGCTAGCAGATTGCTCCATACATCCCTTTTCCCGTACGCAGGTCGAGTCCGAAATAGCATTGGTATGCCGCCCCTTTTGTATGAACGCAGGTAATATCTCCCCTGCGCCGCTCACGGTAGTCAGCCGAGGAACTACATGCTTGCTCCTGTTTCACATCGGGGCCGAGCTGGGCAAACAGTTCCCGTGCCAATTCCCCTTTGACCATGATTGCCACTTTCCGGTCGTTTCGCGTGGGTGGCAGCATTTCGGACAGCGTTCCGCCGTAGATCTGATAGTCACCACTCAAGGGCCTTGGTTCGCCAGTCCACGCCCGCTGTTTGTCGGCCGCGTGTGCCGTTGAGAACAGAGCGAGCGCTATGGCGCAGCATGCAAGCCGAGTAGTCATCCATGCTCCCTGATTTCAATATGAAGATGGTCGTCGTGTCCTTTCAGAGACCGCACGCGCCCGCCACCGATCGTCTTTTGTATCTCTTCATCGTTAAAGAAGACCTTGGTGACCATTGGGTGCCGCAGAAACAGCTGTATCAATTTGATAGTGGCGCTCCGGTCATACACGCTATCAAAGCGCGACACGCGTGCGGACTGGCCTTGCAGTTTGTCCTTCCGCACGGGGCGTAGATCCATTTCAATGCCTTTTCTGTGGCTGACATGCTTGTCGTACGCTAATCCTTCGGCGATGCTGATATTCCCGATACCAAATTTCCTATCATCAATTGCCTGCCATTCTCGTTCGATGTAAAAGATCAGGGATAGCAAGCTGGGGTGCGCATATTGGGCCATATGGCCGGAATGTGGCATCCGGTGCAGATTGCCATAGACGTAATACCCGGCATCTTCTGGAGCCTGGGGCAATATAAAAAACCCGCGCTTATCCCTGGGCTGAACTTCAAGCATGGTCAACTCCGCTACGCGCAACGGTGGGGGAGTTGGCATTGTTTCGCATTTCTTTCCACCCGGAATTGCGGCATCGCAAACAATAGCGAGCTGGAACCGGATTCTCCGACGCCATGGCGGTAACTTTTTTATATCGTGTTTGTGACGATGTGTGAGTATGTCGCTGTCTATTTGGTGCACACTTTGCCGGATATAAATCCGGGAGTGCCGCCATGACCAGGTCACGCAGCTTGCCGCCACGATTGTTGGGAGCAGGCTTCCGTGGCTTTTCCCTGCTGCCGCTGGCTATCTCATTTGTCGTGCTGGTGTGCCTGTCGCTGCTGGCGATCCAGTTATGGACGACCTTGCGCGCGCGGGAGGGGCAACTGCTTGAAGCGTCCCGTGAAAGTGCCAATCTGGCGCAATCTGTTGCGCAGCATGCCTACGACACCATCAAGGAAGCCGATACGGTGCTGGTCGGACTGGTGGAGAGATTGGAAACAGACGGTGTTGCTGATCTTGAACTGACCCGTATCCACAAATTACTGGTCAACCGTGTAGCCGAGTTGCCCCAGTTGCACGGTATCTTCATCTATGCCAACGATGGCAGCTGGCTTGTGAACTCTCAGAAAACGTTGTTGAGCAATCTGAATAATTCGGACCGAGATTATTTCAAATATCATCGAACGCATGCTGATCGGGGGCCGTATGTCGGACCTCCCGTGCGCAGCAAATCGACGGGACACTGGATAGTCACGGTATCGCGGCGGATCAATTTGCCTGACGGAAGTTTCGGCGGCGTGGCGCTGGCGACCATCGACATGAATTATTTCAGGCTGTTTTATGAACGCTTTTCGATAGGAAAAAAAGGCGCTATTTTCATTGCGAATGGAAAAGGCATTCTTTTATTGAGAAGACCGTTCGATGAGAGTTTGCTGGGGCGCGATATTTCAAAGTTCCCGATATTTCATGATTATCTGCCCAAAAGTCCCGTCGGCACGGCCGTGGTCCAGTCGCGGGTCGATGGCGTGACGCGTATCAATAGCTACCGAAGAGTCGAGGAATACCCGCTGGTGGTCTCTGCCGCACTGTCGCAGGATGAGGTCCTTGCTTCATGGCGTCTTGATACGATGATTCAAAATACGGTGGGTGGCGTGCTGGTACTGCTGATCGCGTTCATCGGATACCGCGTGGTGCGGCAGATCGATTTGCGGGTCAAGAGCGAGGCGGGACTGGTCGAGGCGCGCAATGAACTGGAAATGATCAATGAAACCCTGGCCCGCCTTGCCAGTCAGGATGGATTGACGGGACTGGCGAACCGGCGCCACTTCGACCAGTCGCTGCTTGCCGAGTTCAGTCGTGCGCAGCGTGAAGGCAGCTCACTTGGGCTGGTGTTGATCGATGTCGACTTCTTCAAGCAATACAACGATATCTATGGCCATGTGGCCGGCGACGAGTGCCTGAGAAAAATTGGCAAGGTGGTCGGCTACAGCATGCGCAGGCCGGGCGACCTTGCGGCGCGCTACGGCGGCGAGGAAATGGTCATTTTATTGCCAGGAACGGAGCTGCCGGGGGCATTGGCGGTGGCGGAAGGCGTTCGCCTGGCCGTGCAATCGCTGGGAATCGAGCATAGTGGCAGTCCTCCCGGCGTGGTGACGGCCAGCGTCGGCGTGGCGGCTTTTATACCGATGCATCAGGAAAACCGTCCGGTCGAGCTGGTTGAACTTGCTGACAAGGCACTGTACAAGGCCAAGGCATTGGGGAGAAATCAGGTCTGTCATGAATCGTCTAGCGAAATTGCCGCCGAGCAGGCCGCGACTGCTTTTGCGTTTCGATAGCCATTTTTGAAGATGGATGGGCGGGTGCGGCTTTGCGCTGCGTCCTGTGCGGCGCGTGCGCCAGCCTTGTCCATGTACAATCGGCAACATCCGGATCGACGTATCCGCCATCTCATTGCGGAGTACGCTAGAGCGTGACACAAACATTGCAAACCTGGCTGCTGGCCTGGCGGGAAGCCTTCACGTGCATCGGCCTGGGACTGCGCGATGCGCGTCATGCGGGCCTGTGGTGGCGCTCCGCGCTGTGGTGCATGGCGGTCGTTGCCCTGTGGCTGGGACTGTATGGCTACTTTGGCCGTTTTTTTGTCGAGTTGAGCGCCATGCTGGCGCTGGTATCCGTCACCGGCTTGCTGGGCCTGGGTGTGATGGATGGCGTCGGGGCGCTGGCCAACGGGCCTGCCACCGTGTCGCAGATGGGCAATATCGCTGGCGGCCTTGGCAGCGCCGCCAAGGCCATGCTGTCGATCGGCCAGATCGCCCTGGCGTTGCTGGCGCTGGCTGCTTTTTTCTATGTGATCGTCTTTATCGTTGGCGCCATCGGCACGGCGCGCGTGCCGCTGCGCTGGCTGTTGCTGGAGCGCGCCAAAGCGGTGGTGGCGCGCCGCTATGTCGGGTGGCAGCCGCCAGCCGGTTTGGAGTTGTCTGCCGCGCGCCCCGTCTGGCGGCGTTGCCTGTTGCTGCTGTTTTCCCTGCTGATCCCGGTGTGGGCCATGTGCGTGTTGATCTCGTATTTGCTGGCCTGGAATGTCCAGATGATCTACGGCGCGGCGGCTGAAGATGTGCTCGGCGCGGAACAGCAAGCGGCCTTGCGCCGCGAACAGCGTCCGGCGATTTTTGCCTTGGGACTGCTGTTGTGCTTGCTGATGCTCGTACCGCTTCTCAATTTACTGTTGCCAGCCTTGCTGTGCACCAGCGTTTGCCATTTGCAGCGCCGCGGCTGGCGCGCAACGGGAACGTCAATCAAGGTGGAGTGAAGATGACTGAAAACGCAAGACGCGGCACCCTCGAGCGCGCGATTGAAATCGCCGTCGCCACCCATGCCGGCCAGACGGACAAGGGCGGCGCGCCGTACATATTGCACCCCTTGCGCGTCATGCTGCGCGTCGCCCCCGGCGCCCAGCAGATAGTCGCCGTGCTGCATGACGTGGTGGAAGACAGCGACGGCAACGTCACCTTCGACGACCTGGCGCGCGAAGGATTTTCCCAGGAAGTCATCGACGGCGTGCGCGCCGTGACCAAGATCGAAGGCGAGCCGTATGAGGATTTCATCGCCCGCGCGGCATTGAACCCGGTCGGCAAGGCCGTCAAGCTGGCTGATCTGGCTGAGAATAGCGATTTGTCGAGGATAGATAGGCCGACGCAGAAGGATTTGGAGCGGGGGGAGAAGTATCGGCGGGCGATTCAGCAACTTATGTCGCAGCAATGATTCTTGAGTGCCGAGATCGTGTCCGGGTGATCTGCCCCGGGGTCACCGGGTACGACCCAGAGCCTTGCGGATAGCCTGTTCGACGGGGCGGTCTATCAGCGCCAGGACGATGACCACGATAGAGGTAACAATCAGTCCCTCCAGTAAAGCAGGATCCGGAAAAAGTTGCTGATTGGCGATGGCAACGGGCACTGTCGCACGCTTCCAGAGAAGGAGCAGCAGAGCGGCGCCGGCGGCGAGCAGCATGGCCGGCCGGCGATGCTGCAAGCGGGCAATTTGCCCCATCAGCAGCAGCGCGATACCCCACGCAAAAGGATAGAAGCCGTGGTCGAACAAGATCATGCGCTCATCGTAGTATGTGCCGGTGTACCAGGCAAAATGGGAAAAGCCGAAAAGACCATAAGCGACGAGAGCCACAGCTAGCACGAGGAAACTGGTGGAAAGCAGGCGAGCAATTTTCATGGTTGGGTTTTCTTTGCCAATGCTTCGAGATCGCGCTCGGCTAGGTGGCGTTTCTGCTTGGTTACTTGGATGATCTTGCCTTTGCTGGATATGGTTCGCTGGCCGTGCTTGTGGTTCTGCTTTTCTCGCCGCCACTATGGCTTGTCGGATAACTCTTGCTTATGGTTTTAGTGGGCATGAAAGTGCACGTTTTTAGAATTATTAAATGTAGCATATTTATTAATTTTATTGGCGCCAACCTGGTACTCGGCTATAGGTGGTTTTAATTCCTGCAGGGCGAAGGGTCGTTCCGCCATTCATACAAGCCCTGAGCAACCGATGTTGTCGTTAGGAAAAACCGCCTGCGGCGCAAAAACTGGTCAGAAGAATCGGAGGGGGTTGCGCTTGCAAGCGCAACCCGGTTTGGCGGCGCCGAGCTGCGCTCGCCGAAGGCCCCGCAAAACCCCCGCGCCCGTACCGGACGCGGATTCGACGCCCGCGTTGTGCATGCATGGAATAAATAAAAAGGGCCTCCCCGCCAAAACGGGGAAGCCCTTTTTATTTATTCAGTGGTGGAGACGGCGGGAATCGAACCCGCGTCCGCAAGCACTCCACAGACAGTTCTACATACTTAGCACTATCATTTAATTTAACTCAGCCAGCACGGATGTGCACGTTATGGGCAAGCGAGTTACCTATTATTTAGTCGGACGCTAAGTAACCCAGCATACGACGAGTCCCTGTAAATGACTCTAGAGCTTTTGACGGCCCACCCCAGGGACGAGGTGTTCTAGAGCTAACAGCGATTAAGCTGCCAGTGCGTACGAGTTATCGTTTGCAGTTAAGTTTTTTCAGGTTGTATTTACGAGGTAGCCCGCCCTCGGTATGCCCTGCGCTGCTTTGCAACCCACGTCGAAACCAGGTCGTCCCCACAGAACCTTCATTGTAGCGCAATCTGCCCACTCTTGCATGCTGCATTCGCGGTAAGGAACGAGGCATCTTCGAATCGCTTGAGCCAGACGAATCGGAGAGGCTTGCGCCGGCATGCGCAAGCCGGTTGTGCGGCTATCGGACGAGCAGTGCTCGTCCCCGCATCCCCCCGCTTCTGCGAGCACTCTACAGACAGTTCGGACTGCTATTTAATTTTAGAGGTAAGCGTAAGTTCTTACCCCAAAGGCAAGTGCTGGGGTCAGACCCGGCGGGTCTGACCCCGGGTTTCCGCAGTGTATCGTCAGCGTAGCGCAATCTGCCCACTCTTAAATGATGCATTCGTGCCATAGGCAAAGGGGTCTGACCCGCCGGGTCAGACCCCAGCTTTCCGCTGCGGAAAGTGATGTGCCTCAAGCCGCCAGCTGCCGCTCCTGCGCCGCCTTCACCACGCCAGTCACCAGTTCCAGCAAGGCCAGCGGCGTATCGAGCAAATGGTCGGCATTCCAGTGCTGCGGCTCGACGGCGCCGCAGTAGCCCCAGGCGCAGGCTACCGTGCGCATGCCGGCGGCGCGGCCGGCCTGGATGTCGCGCAGGTCGTCGCCTACGTACCAGCAGTCTTTCGGTGCCAGGTCAAGGCGGCGTGCCGCTTCCAGCAAGGGGGCGGGGTGCGGTTTCGGGTGGGGCATGGTGTCGCCCGAGATCACGCAGCCGGCGGCGCCCAGGCCGATCTGGCCGACCAGCGGGTCGGTGAAGCGGGCGGCCTTGTTGGTGACGACGCCCCAGGCCAGGCCCAGAGCTTGCAGGCCTTCCAGCATGGCGGGAATGCCGTCGAACAAGCGGCTTTCCACGGCCAGGGCCGCTTCGTAATTGTTCAGGAAGCCGTCTTTCAGGGCTTCGTAGCCGCTTTCGCCAGGAGCTATCCCATACGACGCACCTATCATGCCGCGCGCGCCGGCCGAGGCCGTGGGGCGCAGCACTTCATACGGGGTCGGCGCCAGGCCGGCGCGCGCGCGCAGCAGGTTGATGGCCGCTGCCAGGTCGGGCGCGGTGTCGGCCAGGGTGCCGTCGAGGTCGAACAGGATGGCGCGCGGGGCTGGCAGATGGTCAGTGATCATGGCGGGCAAAGTGTGTCAAGTGGGAATGAAAAATGGCGGCCGCAGCCGCCTTGTATTGTGCGTGATGGTTACAGCGGCCGGGTGCAGGCCACCAGGTAATTGACGCTGGTATCGCTATTAAGTGAGTAAATCTTGGTCAGCGGATTGTAGCCCATGCCGCGCATGCTGTTGACGTCCAGGCCGGCGCTGCGCAGGTATTGCGACAGTTCGGCCGGGGTGATGAATTTTTCATAGTCGTGCGTACCTTTCGGCAACAGACGCAGCAGGTATTCGGCGCCCAGGATGGCGAACAGATACGCTTTCGGGTTGCGGTTCAGGGTCGACAGGAACACGTGGCCGCCCGGTTTGACCAGCGCGGCGCAAGCCTTGACGATGGCGGCGGGGTCCGGCACGTGCTCGAGCATTTCCATGCACGTCACGACGTCGTACTGGCCCGGCTCTTCCTCGGCCATGGCTTCGGCGGCGATCAGCTTGTAGCGTACCTTGGCGCCCGATTCCAGGCTGTGCAGGTCGGCCACTTTCAAGGCCTTGTCGGACAGGTCGATACCCGTCACGTCGGCGCCCTTGCGGGCCATCGATTCGGCCAGGATGCCGCCGCCGCAGCCGATGTCGATCACGCGCTTGCCGGCCAGCGGCACTTTCGCATTGATCCATTCCAGGCGCAGGGGGTTAATTTCGTGCAGGGGACGAAACTCGGAAGTGGGGTCCCACCAGCGGTGGGCCAGCTCACTGAATTTTTGGATTTCGAGAGGGTCGGCGTTCATAGGTCGAATAATAGCGGCAATTTTACAATTGGGCAGCCACGGACGAAAAAAAACCCCGCCGTAGCGGGGTTTTTCATGCTGTTCTTGACTTACGCGATGACTTGCGGCAAGTCCAGGGGATCAGCAATTACTTGTTGCGGGTACCAACAACTTCGATTTCCACGCGACGGTTTTTCGCACGGCCTTCGGCAGTTTTGTTATCAGCAACAGGTTGTTTTTCGCCTTTGCCTTCGGTGTACACGCGGTTGCTTTCAACGCCTTTGTTGACCAGGTAGGCTTTGACAGCATCAGCACGACGTACCGACAGTTTTTGGTTGTAAGCATCGGTGCCGACGGAGTCGGTGTGACCCACAGCGATGATGACTTCCAGGTTGATGCCACCCAGTTGTGCGGCCAGCTCGTCCAGCTTGGACTTGCCTTCTGGCTTCAGCGTAGCTTTGTCGAAATCGAAGAATGCATCAGCAGCGAAGCTGACTTTTTCCGAGGTAGGAGCAACTACGACTGGCACTGGCACGACTGGTGCTGGTGCTGGAGCAGGTACGACTGGTGCTGGAGGAGCCACGCATTTGCCGTCTTGCAGGGTTTCTGGCTCTACGCACAGTGGTACGTCGCAACCTGGCACTGCGTCAGCAGGTGTCCAGTAGCCGGTACGCCAGCACAGGCCGAATGGGTCACGCACGATTACGCCGCGGGCATCTTGCACGTAAGCGCTTTTTGGGCTTGGTGCTTTGATGTCAGTGGTAACTGGCGCGAATGGTGGGGAGGTTGGGGTTTGGGCCGAAGCCGAGCCAGCAATCACTGCGGATGCAGCGAAAAACAGCGTTACAAATTTATTCATTCTTTTTTCCTTTCGGGGGGTGATATCCGCAGAACAACACTGCGCTACTGGTGCTACGTGCCAAGATTTTATCATGTAGACCATATGCGCTCGTTTCAGATTGCGAAACTAGCAATTAACTTCCCAGTCATTTTGCCACACGCATCAGGGGCACACGACCGTGGTTAAATCAAAGCTTGCCCGATTTTAGACCGTGCGTTGTTTTTGCGCAACGAAAATGCCCATTTGTAACGCATCTGTAACAATTGATCGCTTTTCTTGCCACTTTTAAGGGCAGGTATCTTGAACTGACATTGCCATTGTGCATTATCGACAGGGCAACATGCACGGCCCTGGTGCAAACTGCCAATCTTGCCGGTATGGCCAATTTGTACAGGTAGCTGGGCGCGCATGCTAAAATCGTGCGCTTGACTGTTAAGAGTGTCGAGCAAATGCCCACGGCGGCACTGCATGGCCAGCACGTACCCTTGCGGTACCCGTACTGGCCGCGCCGCCAGCCCGCCGATTTGTTCAGGCACTCTGCGACATGGAAACCGGGCCACGCCAGCAGCGCGCGGCGCGGCGTCCACGACGACAGCCACCCAGGATATGCAGTATTGCGTCATACATTGCGTAACAGATAAGTTAACCACAGCCTGAGATCAGTCGAACCGCCAATGGATCAATTCGCAAAAGAAACAATTCCTATTTCCCTCGAAGAAGAGATGCGCAAGAGCTACCTCGATTACGCCATGAGCGTGATCGTCGGTCGCGCCTTGCCCGATGCGCGCGATGGCTTGAAGCCAGTGCACCGCCGCGTCTTGTTCGCGATGCATGAAATGAATAACGTGTGGAACCGCCCTTACGTCAAGTGCGCCCGCGTGGTCGGCGAAACCATGGGTAAATACCATCCCCACGGCGATGCCTCGATCTACGACACACTGGTGCGCATGGCGCAAGATTTTTCGCTGCGCTACATGCTCGTCGATGGCCAGGGCAACTTCGGTTCCGTCGACGGCGATGGCGCCGCGGCAATGCGTTACACCGAGTGCCGCCTGGACAAGATCGCCAGCGAGCTGCTGGCCGATATCGACAAGGATACCGTCGACTTCCAGCCCAACTACGATGGCAAGGAAAAGGAACCGACGGTCTTGCCGACGCGTATTCCGAACCTGCTGATCAATGGCTCGTCCGGTATCGCCGTCGGCATGGCGACGAACATTCCGCCACATAACATCACCGAAGTCATCGACGGTGCGCTGCACGTGCTGCGCAATCCCGAGTGCACGATCGATGAATTGATCGAGCTGATCCCGGCGCCGGACTTCCCGACGGCCGGCATCATCTATGGCGTGTCCGGCGTGCGCGACGGCTACCGCACGGGCCGTGGCCGCGTCGTCATGCGCGCCAAGACCCACTTCGAAGAATACGGCAAGGATGGCGGCCGCATCGCCATCATCGTCGACGAGCTGCCATTCCAGGTCAACAAGAAATCCTTGCTGGAACGCATCGCTGAAAACGTGCGCGACAAGAAGCTCGACGGCATTTCCGACATCCGCGACGAATCCGACAAGTCGGGCATGCGCGTGGTGATCGAGCTGAAACGGGGCGAAGTGCCGGAAGTGGTGCTGAACAATCTGTACAAGCAGACCCAGTTGCAAGACACCTTCGGCATGAACATGGTAGCCCTGGTCGATGGCCAGCCCAAGCTGCTGAACCTCAAGCAGATGCTGCAATGCTTCCTGTCGCACCGCCGCGAAGTGGTGACGCGCCGTACCGTGTTCGAACTGCGCAAGGCGCGCGAACGCGGCCACGTGCTCGAAGGCCTGGCGGTCGCGCTGGCCAACATCGATGACTTCATCGCCATCATCAAGGCCGCGCCGACGCCGCCGATCGCCAAGGTCGAGCTGATGGCCAAGGCCTGGGATTCCTCCGTCGTGCGCGAAATGCTGGCCCGCACGGGCGACGGCACGACGCCGGGCGGCGTGGACGCCTACCGTCCGGAAAACCTGCCGAAGCACTACGGCATGCAGACGGATGGCCTGTACAAGCTGTCGGACGACCAGGCGCAGGAAATTCTGCAGATGCGCCTGCAGCGCCTGACCGGCCTGGAACAGGACAAGATCGTCAACGAGTACAAGGACGTGATGGAGCATATCGCCGACTTGCTCGACATCCTGGCCAAGCCGGAACGCGTGACCGTCATCATCACCGATGAAATGACGGCGGCGAAGAACGAATACGGCGCAGGCAACAAGGACGTGCGCCGCTCGCAGATCGAGTTGAATGCGACCGACCTGGAAACGGAAGACCTGATCACGCCGCAGGACATGGTCGTGACCCTGTCGCACACCGGCTACATGAAGGCCCAGCCGATCACCGAATACCGCGCGCAGAAGCGCGGCGGTCGCGGCAAGCAGGCGATGGCGACGAAAGAGGAAGACTGGATCGACCAGCTGTTCATCGCCAATACGCACGACTACATCCTGTGCTTCTCGGATCGTGGCCGCATGTACTGGCTGAAGGTGTGGGAAGTGCCGCAAGGCTCGCGCAATTCGCGCGGCAAGCCGATCGTCAACATGTTCCCGCTGCAGGACAACGAAAAGATCACCGTGATCCTGCCGCTGTCGGGCGAGAACCGCACGTTCCCGGAAGACCATTATGTGTTCATGTCGACCAGCCTGGGCACCGTCAAGAAGACGCCGCTGAAGGACTTCAGCAATCCACGCAAGGCCGGCATCATCGCGGTCGACCTGGACGACGGCGACTTCCTGATCGGCGCGGCGCTGACCGACGGCCAGCACGACGTGATGCTGTTCTCCGATTCGGGCAAGGCAGTGCGCTTCGACGAAAACGACGTGCGTCCGATGGGCCGTACGGCGCGCGGCGTGCGCGGCATGAACCTGGAAGAAGGCCAGCATGTGATCGCCCTGCTGGTGGCCGAGAACGAGCAGCAGTCGGTGCTGACGGCCACGGAAAACGGTTACGGCAAGCGTACGCCGATCACCGAGTACACGCGCCATGGCCGTGGCACGAAAGGCATGATCGCCATCCAGACCAGCGAGCGTAACGGTAAAGTGGTTGCCGCGACCCTGGTCGATACCAGCGATGAAATCATGCTGATCACCACCGGTGGCGTCTTGATCCGCACCCGCGTGTCGGAAATCCGCGAGATGGGCCGTGCGACGCAGGGCGTGACCCTGATCGCCGTGGAAGACGGCACCAAGCTGTCCGGCCTGCAGCGCGTGGTGGAAACGGATATTGACGAAGTCGAGCTGACGACGGAGGCGGACGCCGCGCCTTCGCCGGCAGCGGCTGAACCAGCCGATCCGGTCGACCCGGCCCAGCCGGAGTAAGATGATTGGGGCTCTTTCGGGAGCCCCAATTGCTATTGGCGCGTGCTTATGCCGCCAGCAGAATTGCGTAGGTCGGCTTGGCCCGTCGGGCGTAAGCCGACAGGTCTTCCGGCCGCCACCCTTTTACCAGTCATTCAAGACCCCGCATGCCATGAGAAAAATCGTCGCCACCTTCTTCGCCGCGTTTTCGCTGGCCTTCCTCGCTACCTTGCCGGCCCTGGCCCAGAGCACGCAAGCCACGCCCGCGCGCCAGGCGGCGCCCAGCCCCGCCATGAAAGTGGCCGTGCGGCGCATGCTCGACGCGATGCAGTTCCCGCAACTGACGCGCAGCATCTTCGACCAGATGCTGCAATCGGTGCCCGCCATGATCCGCCAGTCGGCGCAGCAGCAAATCAACACCAACCCGAAACTGGACGAACAGCGCAAGGCGCGGGCGCTGGCCAGCGCCGAGGAAGAAATCCCCCTGGCCATCGCCACCCTGACGCAGGTACTGGCCGACCCGACCCTGATCGACGAGCTGGGCGACGAAATGGTGCCCCTGTATGCGCGTTTTTACACGGTGCAGGAAGTCGAGCAGCTGACGGCCTTCTACAAGACGCCGCTGGGCCGCAAGATGCTGGCCACCATGCCGCAACTGTCCGCCGAATCGATGGCCATCAGCCAGCGCGTGCTGATCCCCCGCGTGAATGCCGTGCTTGACCAGGTCATGCGGGCGGCCACGCAGTCGCCCCAATAATTTCATTTTACTAAGGACCGTATCGTGACCCATCGAGCCGTAAGCCCTATCTACAACTTCTCCGCCGGCCCCGCCGTCCTGCCCAAGGAAGTGCTGGCGCAAGCGGCCGCCGAGATGCAGGACTGGCATGGCAGTGGCATGTCTGTGATGGAAATGAGCCACCGTGGTCCCGAATTCATCTCCATCTACAAGCAGGCCGTGGCCGACCTGCGCGAGCTGCTGGCCGTGCCCGACAATTACAAGATCCTGTTCCTGCAGGGCGGCGGCCTGGGCGAAAACGCCATCATCCCGATGAACCTGGCGGGCCTGGCCGCGCAGCAGCCGGCCACCGTCGACTTCGTGCATACGGGTTCGTGGTCGGGCAAGTCGATTGAGGAAGCGGCCAAGTATGCGAAGGTCAACGTGGCCGCGTCGTCCAAGGCTGCCCATTTCACGGGCGTGCCGCCCGTCTCCGAATGGAAGCTGACGCCAGGCGCCGCCTACCTGCACATCTGCACCAATGAAACCATCGACGGTGTGGAATTCCAGCAGGCGCCGAACGTGCCGGCAGGGACCACCATCGTGGCCGACATGTCCTCGCACATTCTGTCGCGCGTGATCGACGTGTCGCAATATGGCGTGATCTTCGGCGGCGCGCAGAAAAATATCGGCCCGGCCGGCCTGACCCTGGTCATCGTGCGCGAAGACTTGCTGGGCAAGGCGCTGCCGATCTGCCCGTCCGCCTTCGACTGGACCATCGTGGCCGAACATGAGTCGATGTACAACACGCCGCCCACCTACGGCATCTATATTGCCGGCCTGGTTTTCCAGTGGCTCAAACGCCAGGGTGGCGTTGCGGCCATGGAACAGCGTAATATTGAGAAAGCGGCTCTGCTGTACGCAGCGCTCGATGCGGACGACTTCTACCAGAACCGGGTCGAGCCCGCATACCGCTCGCGCATGACCATCCCGTTCTATCTGCGCGATGAAAGTCTGAACGACGCTTTCCTGGCCGGCGCCAAGCAGCGCGGCCTGCTGCAACTGAAGGGCCACAAGTCCGTCGGCGGCATGCGTGCATCGATCTATAACGCGATGCCGATCGAAGGCGTGCAAGCCTTAGTGAATTATCTGAACGAGTTTGCCGGACGCTAGAATGCCTGCCAAAAAGTCCAGGGCGTTGTTGCATTGCCTTGTCGTACATTCGTACTGCCAGCGGCAACGCGCCTAGCCCTGATCATTTTGTCCGGCATTCTCATGAGCAAGCGCGCCGGCTCGCCGCCGGCGCAGGCCGTGCGGCCATGATTGAAGTACAGCTGACGAAACAAACCACCATGACCGATAAATTGAAACCGCTGCGCGAACAGATCGATGCGATCGACGCGCAAATCCTCGAACTGCTGAACCGCCGCGCGCAAATCGCCCAGGAAGTGGGTCACGTGAAGGCCGAAACGCAGGCGCCCGTGTTCCGTCCCGAGCGCGAAGCGCAGGTGCTGCGCGGCGTGGCCGAGCGCAATCCCGGTCCTATGGGCGACCGCGAAGTGCAGACCATCTTCCGTGAAATCATGTCGTCCTGCCGCTCGCTGGAAAAGCGCGTGACCGTGGCGTATCTGGGCCCGGCCGGCACCTTCAGCGAACAGGCCGTGTATCAGCAGTTCGGCAGCGCCGTCGAAGGCTTGCCGTGCGCGTCCATCGATGAAGTATTCCGTTCCGCCGAGGCAGGGACGGCGGACTTCGGCGTCGTGCCGATCGAGAATTCCTCGGAAGGCGCCGTCAACCGCACGCTGGACATGATGCTGCAGACTAGCCTCATCATCAGCGGCGAGGTGGCGATCGCCGTGCACCACAGCCTGATGACGAAGAGCGGCAACATGGATGGCGTCACGTCCATCTGCGCCCATTCGCAGGCGCTGGCGCAGTGCCAGGTGTGGCTGAACCAGAATTATCCGCACATCGAGCGCCGCGCCGTGGCCTCGAACGCCGAGGCGGCCCGCATGGCCGGCGAAGATGGCACGGTGGCGGCGATTGCCAGCGAACTGGCGGGCGCGCAGTACAAGCTGGGCGTGGTCAAGGGCCATATCCAGGACGACCCGCACAACCGCACGCGCTTTGCCATCGTGGGCACCTTGCAGACGGCGCCGTCGGGCAAGGACCAGACGTCGCTGGTATTGGCCGTGCCGAACAAGGCGGGCGCCGTGTACCAGTTGCTGGCGCCCCTGGCCAAGCACGGCGTGTCGATGACGCGCTTCGAATCGCGCCCGGCGCGCATGGGCAGCTGGGAGTATTATTTCTATGTCGACGTGGAGGGCCACGTGCACGATGCCGCCGTCGCCCAGGCGCTGGCCGAGCTGCAGAGCAATGCGGCGTTTTTCAAGGTGCTGGGGTCGTATCCGGTCAGTCTGTGACTTCGATTGATGCCTGTGGTGGTGCCGGATTACGCTCCGCTAATCCGACCTACCCGACATACGGTAAGCTGTAGCTTGGGTCAGCGCAGCGTAACCCAACAAACCACCTCCATTGACTGCCATTCATTCACCAACTTTTAAAGAACACCATGTCTAAAAATATCGGTCCAGAATACGTCCGCGCCATCGCCCCTTACCAGAGCGGCAAGCCGATCGCGGAAGTTGCGCGCGAATTTGGCCTCGACGAGGCAGCCATCGTCAAACTGGCGTCGAATGAAAACCCGTACGGCATGCCGGAATCGGCGAAGCAGGCGATGATCGCCGCCATCGATGACCTGGGCCGCTATCCGGACGCCAACGGCTTCGACTTGAAAGCCGTGCTGTCCAAGCGCTACGACGTGCCGGCCGACTGGATCACCCTGGGCAATGGCAGCAACGACATCCTGGAAATCGCCGCGCACGCGTTCGTGCAGCATGGCCAATCCGTCGTCTACTCGCAGTATTCGTTCGCCGTGTACGCGCTGGCCACGCAAGGCCTGGGCGCGCGCCACATCGTCGTGCCGGCGCAAGCTTACGGCCATGACCTGGACGCGATGGCGGCGGCGATTGCTGACGATACGCGACTGGTCTTTATCGCCAACCCGAACAACCCGACCGGCACCTTCCTGACGGCCGCGCAGCTGGAAGCCTTCCTGCAAAAAGTGCCGGCGCACGTCGTCGTCGTGCTGGACGAGGCCTACAACGAATTCCTGTCGGCCGACGACCAGTACGAGTCGACGGCGTGGGTGCGCCAGTATCCGAACCTGGTGGTGTCGCGCACCCTGTCGAAGGCGTATGGCCTGGCCGGCCTGCGCATCGGCTTTGCCATCGCCCAGCCCGTGCTGACGGACCTGATGAACCGCATCCGCCAGCCGTTCAACGTCAACTCGCTGGCGCAGGCCGCCGCGATTGCCGCCCTGAACGACAAGGCCTTCCTCGAGCAAAGCGCGCGCAACAACGCGGCCGGCTACCAGCAGTTCACGGAAGCGTTTGCGCAACTGGGCCTGGAATACGTGCCATCGCACGGCAATTTCGTGCTGGTGAAAGTGGGCGACGACGATGAAGCGGGCGCGCGCGTGAACCTGGCGCTGCTGAAACAGGGCGTGATCGTGCGTCCCGTCGGCAGCTACGGCTTGCCGCAATGGCTGCGCATTTCCATCGGCCTGCCGCAGGAAAACGCCATCTTCATCGCCGCGCTGACGAAAGCGCTGGCCTGACGATATGACGACGCCTGCACTGAAAAAAATCGTCATCTTCGGCGTAGGCCTGATCGGGGGCTCGTTCGCGCGCGCCCTGAAACACGCGGGCGCGGTGACCAAGGTTGTCGGCATGGGCCGCTCGCCGGCGTCGATGGCGCGCGCACTCGAACTTGGCATCATCGACGCCATCGGCGGCGACATGGCGCAAGCCTTGCATGGCGCCGACCTGGTGCTGCTGGCCGCGCCCGTGGCGCAGACGGGCGCCATCCTGGCATCCATCGCGCCGCACCTGCAACCGGGCACCATCGTCACCGATGCGGGCAGCACGAAGAGCGACGTGGTGGCGGCCGCGCGTGCGGCCCTCGGTGGCAAGGTGGGGCAATTCGTGCCCGGCCACCCGATCGCTGGCCGCGAGACGAATGGTCCCGATGCCGCCATCATCGACCTGTATCAAGGCAAGAAAGTGGTGCTCACGCCGCTGGCGGAAAACGCCGCGGCTGACGTCGAGCGCGTGGCGGATGCATGGCGCGCCTGCGGCGCCATCCTGCACACCTTGAGCCCCGAAGAACATGACAAGGTGTTTGCCGCCGTCAGCCATTTGCCGCATCTTCTGGCCTTTGCGCTGGTCGACGACATCGCCAATAAACCGCACGCGGGCCTGCTGTTCCAATACGCGGCCAGCGGCTTTCGCGACTTTACGCGCATCGCCGGCTCATCGCCGGAAATGTGGCGCGACATCAGCCTGGCCAACCAGCCGGCGCTGCTGCACGAACTGGACGCCTACCTGGCGCAGTTGACGACCTTGCGCGCCCACCTGGCCGCGAACGACGGCGCCGCCATCGAGGGCGTGTATGCGAACGCCCAGCACGCGCGGCAGCAATGGATCGAGGCGATTGAAACGGCGGAAGTACCGGCCGCGCCCACACGATAAATACTCAAGGATTCCAGCATGACCCAGACCAAGCACTACCCCCACCATATCGATTTGAAGCCGGTGATACATGCCGAAGGCACGGTGCGCCTGCCCGGCTCGAAAAGCATTTCCAACCGTGTGCTGCTGCTGGCCGCGCTGGCCAAGGGCACGACGAAGATCATTGACTTGCTCGCCTCCGACGACACCTTCGTCATGCTGACGGCCTTGACGTCGCTGGGCGTCAAATGGACGCAGGATGAATTGACGGGCGACCCGGCCACTGCCCACCAGGTGCACCACGTGGAAGGCTGCGGCGGCGTGTTTCCGCACCACGAGGCGGACCTGTTCATGGGCAATGCCGGCACGGCCATCCGCCCGCTGACGGCGGCGCTGGCCGTGATCGGCGGCGATTACACCCTGCACGGCGTATCGCGCATGCACGAGCGTCCGATCGGCGACCTGGTCGACGCGCTGAACGCCGTCGGCACGCAGATCGAATACACGGGCGAGCAGGGCTTCCCGCCGCTGCGCATCCGCCGCGGCCACATCCACGCGCAGCGCATCGCCGTGCGCGGCAACGTGTCGAGCCAGTTCTTGACGGCCTTGCTGATGGTGGCGCCGCTGATGGCGCGCGACCATGCGGTCACCATCGACGTCACGGGCGAGCTGATCTCGAAGCCGTACATCGAGATCACCCTGAACCTGATGCGCCGTTTCGGCGTGACGGTCGAGCATGACGGCTGGCAGTCGTTCACCGTGCAGCCGGGCCAGCAATATCAAAGCCCGGGCACGATCCACGTGGAAGGCGACGCCTCGTCGGCCTCGTATTTCCTGGCGGCCGGCGCCATCGGCGGCGGTCCCGTGCGCGTGGAAGGCGTGGGACGCGACAGCATCCAGGGCGACGTGCGTTTCGTCGAAGCCTTGCAGCAGATGGGCGCGACCATCACCATGGGCGAGAACTGGATCGAGGCACGCTCGAACGGTGTATTGAAAGCCGTCGACATGGACTTCAACCACATTCCCGACGCGGCCATGACGATCGCCGTGGCGGCCCTGTACGCGGACGGCACCTCGACCTTGCGCAACATCGCCAGCTGGCGCGTGAAGGAAACGGACCGCCTGGCCGCCATGGCTACGGAATTGCGCAAACTCGGTGCCGAAGTGGAAGAGGGCGCCGACTACCTGCGCGTGACGCCGCCGGCCGAGATCGCCGCCGCCACCATCGACACCTATGACGACCACCGCATGGCCATGTGCTTCTCGCTGGCCTCGCTCGATGGCGCCGCGCGCCGCGGCAACGACATGCGCATCAACGACCCGAAATGCGTGGCCAAGACCTTCCCCGAGTATTTCGCCGCGTTTGCGGGGATTGCCAAAGACACCCTGATTTAATTGATTGCTCATACTATGCCGACCTCCCACATCCCAGTCATCGCCATCGACGGCCCCACCGCTTCCGGCAAGGGCACGGTGGCGCACCGCGTGGCCGACAAGCTGGGCTTTCATTACCTGGATTCGGGCGCGCTGTACCGCCTGACGGCCTTGAGCGCGCTGCGCCGCGGCACGGACTTGCGCGACGAGCATGCGCTGGCCAAGCTGGCCGAGCACTTGCCTTGCCACTTTGCCAATGGCGAGATCCTGCTGGCGCAGGAAAACGTCACCGAGCAGATCCGTGCCGAAGAAGTGGGCAATACGGCGTCGAAGATTGCCGTGTTGCCAACCGTACGCCAGGCTCTGGTCAGCTTGCAGCTGGGCTTTCGCAAGACGCCGGGCCTGGTGGCCGACGGGCGCGACATGGGCACGGTGATCTTCCCGCATGCCCAATTGAAGGTGTTCCTGACGGCCAGCGTCGAGGCGCGCGCGCAACGGCGCTACAAGCAATTGATAGACAAGGGTTTTTCTGCTAATATGGAAGACCTTCTGATGGATTTGCAGGCGCGGGACGAACGTGATACTCACCGTGCGATTGCGCCGCTGGTCCCCGCGGAAGGGGCGCATGTCCTCGATACCTCGGAAATGACGGCAGATGTTGCCGTCGAAACCGTGTTGAAATGGTATGCCGCCGCAGCAAAATAGCGTGTTGTTGTGCTATGTGGTGCCCGTTGACGGCTCCTGGCCTGTCCGGGTGTGTCAAAAACCTAACCCAGTTTAAGTCGCATCGTGCGATCTCTGCTGGATAACCTGTGTGAACCCTATGTCTACTGTTACAACTAACGAATCTACCGGTATGGAAAGTTTTGCTGCGCTCTTCGAGGAATCGTTGTCGCGTCAAGATATGCGCTCCGGCGAAGTTATTTCCGCTGAAGTCGTGCGCCTCGACCACAATTTCGTGATCGTGAACGCTGGCCTCAAATCCGAAGCATTCATCCCTGTCGAAGAATTCAAGAACGACCACGGCGAACTGGAAGTCAAAGTTGGTGACTTCGTTTCCGTGGCGATCGAATCGCTGGAAAACGGTTTCGGCGATACCATCCTGTCGCGCGATAAAGCCAAGCGTCTGGCTTCGTGGCTGGCTCTGGAAAAAGCGATGGAATCGGGCGAAATCGTCGTCGGTACCGTCAATGGTAAAGTCAAAGGCGGTCTGACCGTGTTGACCAACGGCATCCGCGCATTCCTGCCGGGCTCGCTGGTTGATACCCGTCCTGTCAAAGACACGACCCCATTCGAAGGCAAAACCCTCGAATTCAAAGTGATCAAGCTGGATCGCAAGCGTAACAACGTGGTTCTGTCCCGCCGCGCCGTCATCGAAGCTTCGATGGGCGAAGAGCGTCAGAAACTGATGGAAACGCTGAAAGAAGGCACGGTCGTGACCGGCGTCGTCAAAAATATCACCGACTACGGCGCGTTCGTGGACCTGGGCGGTATCGATGGCCTGCTGCACATCACCGACCTGGCATGGCGCCGTGTACGTCACCCGTCGGAAGTACTGACGGTTGGCCAGGAAATCACCGCCAAAGTCCTGAAATACGATCAAGAGAAAAACCGTGTTTCGCTGGGCGTGAAACAACTGGGCGACGATCCTTGGACCGGTTTGTCCCGTCGTTACCCACAAAGCACCCGTCTGTTCGGTAAAGTAACGAACCTGACCGACTACGGCGCGTTCGTTGAAGTGGAACAGGGTATCGAAGGTCTGGTACACGTTTCCGAAATGGACTGGACGAACAAAAACGTTGCTCCTAACAAAGTTGTCCAACTGGGCGACGAAGTAGAAGTGATGGTTCTGGAAATCGACGAAGAGCGTCGTCGTATCTCGCTGGGTATGAAACAGTGCAAAGCCAACCCTTGGGATGACTTTGGCGTTACCCACAAGAAGGGCGATAAAGTCCGCGGCGCGATCAAATCGATCACCGACTTCGGCGTGTTCATCGGCCTGGCCGGCAACATCGACGGTCTGGTGCACCTGTCCGACCTGTCCTGGACCGAAACCGGCGAAGAAGCCGTGCGTCGCTTCAAGAAAGGTGATGAACTGGAAGCCATCGTTCTGGCCATCGACGTTGAGCGCGAGCGCGTTTCCCTGGGCGTCAAGCAACTGGAAGGTGACCCATTCAACAACTTCGCAGCCATGAACGACAAAGGCTCGCTGGTAACCGGTACCGTTAAATCGGTTGAGCCTAAAGGCGCCGTGATCCAACTGTCCGAAGAAGTTGAAGGCTACCTGCGCGCTTCCGAAATCTCGCGCGACCGCGTTGAAGATGCTGGTACGCACCTGAAAGTCGGCGACACCGTCGAAGCTATGGTACTGAACATCGACCGCAAAGCCCGTGGTATCCAACTGTCGATCAAAGCGAAAGACAACGTTGAAACCCAGGAAGCAATGCAGAAGATGGCAGCTACCGACAACAATGCAGCTTCGGGCACCACCAGCCTGGGCGCCTTGTTGAAAGCTAAGTTCGATAACAAGAACTAAGACTGCGGATACGGCAGATGACAAAGTCCGAGCTGATCAACCGCCTCGCTGAGCGTTATTCTCAGCTGGTGGCGAAAGATGCGGAGTATGCCGTCAAGACCATTCTCGATGCGATGACCAACGCCCTGGCGACTGGTCAGCGTATCGAGATCCGCGGTTTTGGCAGTTTTGCCCTGAACAGCAGGCCCCCGCGCATCGGCCGCAACCCGAAATCCGGCGACAAGGTGATGGTTCCCGAAAAACGGGTACCCCACTTCAAACCGGGCAAACAGTTGCGCGAGCGCGTGGACGCGATGGTCGGGCAACCGATCATCGAGGATTAATCGTCTGCTGGAAGGCGACATAAAGAGCGGCGTCCTTGGATGCCGCTTTTTTTTGTTAATATGCTGTAGAGCACTGCTCAAACCTGCTGCGCGGCGCGCTTTGCGGCCGGCGATGCTCACCGTACTTCAGTACGGTTGCGCTTCTCGGCCACAAATCACTGCCGCTCGCTACGGTTTGATCAGCACTCTACGTTTGTGCCATGTGGCACGGGCATTTTTTTGTTCTTTCTGGACCTATCGATGAAAATCATCTCCACCATCGTTGGCTGTGTTCTTTTCGTCCTGTTCTTCAGTTTTGCGCTGAAGAATGCGCAGGTTGTCGACCTGCATGTTTTCCTCAATTATGAAATTCGCGGCCCCCTGGTCCTGATGCTGCTGGGCTTTTTTGTCGCTGGCGCGAGCCTGGGCGTACTGGCCCTGACGCCGACCGTGTTCCGTCACCGCCGCGAAGCGACCAAGCAAAAAACCACCATTGCCGCGCTGCAGACCGTTGGCGTGGCCAGCAATGTCCAGCCGCAACCGGACAGCGTGAGCGCGCAGTAAGCGCCGCCGTCGCTCCTATCTCTCTTACTCGAATAAAAACAATCGCATGGATTTTGAACTCTGGTGGCTCTTGGGTATCCCGATGTTTTTCGCGCTGGGCTGGATTGCCGCGCGTGTGGACATTCATCAACTGGTGTCCGAATCGCGCAGCCTGCCGCGCAATTATTTCAAGGGCTTGAATTTCCTGCTTAATGAGCAGCATGACAAGGCCATCGACGCCTTCATCGAAGTCGTCAAGCTGGACCCGGAATCGGCCGATATGCACTTCGCGCTGGGCAACCTGTTCCGCCGCCGCGGCGAAACGGAGCGCGCGATTCGCGTGCACCAGAACTTGCTGGCGCGCCCGGACCTGCCGCTGGAACAGCAGGGCCATGCCGCCTATGAGCTGGGCATGGATTACCTGAAAGCAGGCTTGCTGGACCGCGCCGAAGAAACCTTCAACAGCCTGATCGACACGCAATATGCGGCCCAGGCACGCCGCGCGCTGCTGGAAATCTATCAGCGCGAAAAGGAATGGCCACGCGCCATCGAAGCGGCCGTGGGCTTGCAGGAATCGGGCGCCGGTGCGCGCCAGAAAGAAATCGCCCAGTTCTATTGCGAACTGGCGCATGACGCCCTCGTGCACATGAAGCCGGACGACGCCATGCCGCTGCTGGAAAAAGCCCTGCAGACGGACCGCAAGAGCGTGCGCGCCACCATCCTGACGGGCGACGTGCTGCTGGCGCGCGGCGACGTGGAAGGCGCGCTGACCACCTGGCGCCGCGTGGAGCAGCAAAGCGTGCCGCACGTGGCCCTGGTGGCGCAGCGCCTGATGGATGGCTACACCAAGCTGGGCCGTCCACAGGAAGGCGTCAACCTGCTGCGCTCCTACCTGGAAGAGGCGTCGTCGATCGACCTGATCGAAGTCGTCTTCAAGGCCGTCATCGAGCTCGACGGCGTGGAAGCGGCGAAGCAGCTGGTCAGCGCCGAGCTGCGCCGCACGCCGACCCTGCTGGGCCTCGATAAACTGCTGGAAGCGCGCATGATGGATGCGCCGGCCGCGATCTGGTCCGAGCTGTCGATGGTGAAAAACCTCGTGCACGGCTACACGCAGAAGCTGGCCCGCTACCAGTGCAGCCACTGCGGCTTCAAGGCGCGCCAGTTCTACTGGCACTGCCCTGGCTGCAACAAGTGGGAAACCTATCCACCGCGCCGCACCGAAGAACTCAATGTCATGAACTGATTCGTACACGTCACCTTGCCCTGAGCAATGTGGCGTGTACTTCTATGTAAGACCTGCTTTTTATCCATACGGTACATCCATGAAAATCACTATTATCGGCACCGGCTATGTTGGCCTCGTGACCGGCGCCTGCCTGGCGGAGCTGGGCAACGACGTCTTTTGCCTCGACCTGGACGCACAAAAGGTCGCCTTGCTCAACAGCGGCGGCATTCCCATCCATGAACCGGGCCTGGAAGAAGTCGTGGCACGCAACCGCGCCGCCGGGCGCATGACCTTTTCCACCGACATTGAAGCGGCGGCCGCACACGGCGTGATGCAATTCATCGCCGTCGGCACGCCGCCTGACGAAGACGGCTCGGCTGACCTGCAATACGTGCTGGCCGCCGCGCGCGGCATCGGCAAGTACATGACGGACTTCAAGGTCATCGTCGACAAGTCGACCGTGCCCGTCGGTACGGCCGAAAAAGTACGCGCCGCCATCCAGGGCGAACTCGATGCGCGCGGCGTGGCCGCCACGTTCTCGGTCGCGTCGAACCCTGAATTCCTCAAGGAAGGCGCGGCCGTCGAAGACTTCATGCGCCCCGACCGCATCGTCATCGGCGTCGACGCCACGCCGGAAGGCGAGCGCGCGCGCGAATTGCTGAAAAGCCTGTACGCGCCGTTCAACCGCAACCACGAACGCACTTACTGGATGGACGTGCGCTCGGCCGAATTCACGAAGTATGCGGCCAACGCCATGCTGGCCACGCGCATCTCGTTCATGAATGAACTGGCGAACCTGGCCGACAAGGTGGGCGTCGACATCGAAGCCGTGCGCCACGGCATCGGCTCCGACCCGCGCATCGGCTACAGCTTCCTGTACGCCGGCTGCGGCTATGGCGGTTCGTGCTTCCCGAAAGACGTGCAGGCGCTCGAGCGCACGGCGCGCGGCCACGGCCAGGAATTGCTGATCCTGCGCGCCGTCGAAGCCGTCAACGACCAGCAGAAGCAGGTGCTGGGACGCAAAGTGGTCACTCGCTTCGGCGCCGACCTGACGGGCCGGCATTTCGCCGTGTGGGGCCTGGCCTTCAAGCCGAATACGGACGACATGCGCGAAGCGTCGGCCCGTGTGCTGCTGGCCGACTTGCTGGCGCGCGGCGCCACCGTGGCCGTGTACGACCCCGTCGCCATGGCCGAGGCGCGCCGCGTGCTGCAGCTGGACTTGACGCCGGAGCAGTTGGCGAAGGTACGTTTTGCCGACAGTTCGAAGGATGCGCTGCAGGATGCCGATGCGCTGGTCATCGTGACCGAATGGAAAGCCTTCCGCAGCCCCGACTTCGAGCAGGTCAAGGCGCGCCTGAAGCAGGCCGTGATCTTTGACGGGCGCAACCTGTTCGAGCCGGCCGTCATGGCCGAGAACGGCATCGAATACCACGGGATCGGTCGCTCGATCCTGACGCGCGCATGAGCGCCCAAGAGGTGGTCGCCTTGACGGCGCCGGCCGCATTGGCCCAGGTACGCCTGCTGGTGGTGGGCGACGTGATGCTGGATCGCTACTGGTTCGGCGATGTCAGCCGTATTTCGCCGGAAGCGCCCGTGCCCATCGTGCGCATCGAGAAGCGCGAAGAGCGCCTGGGCGGTGCTGCCAACGTGGCGCGCAACGCGGCCGCGCTGGGAGCGAAGACGAGCTTGCTGGGCGTGGTCGGCGACGACGAGGCCGGCAGCCAGGTCGAACGCCTGCTCGAGGGCGGCGGCATCCACAGCTATCTGCAGCGCGATGCGGCCATTTCCACCATCATCAAGCTGCGCGTGATCGGCCGCCAGCAGCAGATGCTGCGCATTGATTTCGAGGATGCGCCCAGCGATACGGTGCTGCGCGACAAGCTGGCGCAGTTCAATGCTCTCTTGCCGCACTACGATGTGGTGATCCTGTCGGACTACGCCAAGGGCAGCCTGGTGAACGTGGCCGAGATGATCAAGGCGGCACGTGCGGCCGGCAAGATCGTCATGGTCGACCCGAAAGGTGATGATTTCAGCCGCTATACAGGAGCGTCAGTGCTCACTCCGAATAAGTCGGAACTGCGCCGCGTGATCGGCAACTGGAGCACGGAAGAGCAATTGACGGAACGCGCGCAGCAGATGCGCGCGCAGCTGGGCCTGGACGCCTTGCTGCTGACCCGTTCCGAAGAAGGCATGAGCTTGTACACGGCCGATGAGGTGCTGCACATGCCGACCGATGCGCGCGAAGTGTTCGACGTCTCGGGCGCCGGCGACACGGTGATCGCCACCATGGCGGCCATGCTGGGCGCCGGCATGGGCCTGGGCGAGGCCGTGCGCACGGCCAACCGGGCCGGCGGCATCGTTGTCGGCAAGCTGGGCACGGCCACCGTCACCCGCGACGAGCTGTTCCCGCAATAACTATGTTGCTTTAATCCGCATCTTGCCTGCGCCAGCCGTTTGATCTGGCGCAGGTTTTCCCCTCCTTCCGCTGTCCAGTCTTGTCAACCGTATCACGCCACAGCCGTTAAAGCCGTTAAGGCGCTGCTCTTCCCTTGCGTTCGAGTCATCTTGAAACCACACCACGGAGAGATACCCATGTTCAAAAAAATACTGCTGGCCATCGCCACCTTGATTGCGACGATGGGCTTTGCCTTTGCCCAGGTTGATGTCAACAAGGCGGACCAGGCGGCACTCGACAGCGTCAAGGGCATCGGCCCCGTCACGTCGAAAGCCATCATCGATGAACGTGCCAAGGGCGGCGCCTTCAAGGATTGGGCCGATTTCGAAAGCCGCGTGAAGGGCATCGGCCCGAAAAGTTCCGTGAAGCTGTCGGAAGCGGGCTTGCAGGTGAATGGCCAGTCCATGTCCGGCGCGCCAGCGGCGCCCGCTCCGGCGGCGAAAGCTGCCCCGGCAAAAAAGGACGCTGCTGTGAAGGAAGTTGCAGCGAAAGAAGCCGCACCGAAGCCAGCTGCTGCGACCGACACCGCTGCGGCACCAGCCAAGACAGCCGCTGAAACGAAGAAAGAAGCTGCTGCTGCGAAGAAAGAAGCCAAGGCCGCCGCTGCCGCCGCGAAAAAAGAAGCAGCCGCAGCCAAGGTCGTCCCTGCCGCCGCCACTGCGCCAGCCGCCGCCGATGCCGCTCCCGTGAAAACGGCTGCTGAAATGAAGAAGGAAGCTGCTGCCGAGAAGAAGGCGGCTGCTGCCGCCAAGAAAGAAGCCAAGGCTGCGGAAGCGGCTGCGAAGAAGGAAGCCAAGCTGGCTGCGGCCGATGCGAAGAAGGCAGAAGCTGAGAAAAAGTAAGCGTGTTGCTGTAAGGCGTGTTGCGTGGTGGTGCCGCGCAGCACGAGAAGAAAACCCCGCGTGGTACCGGCCGCGCGGGGTTTTTTTTATGTGGCTACAGCTGCGACTCGATCGGCAGCCAGCGCATCACGGCCACCAGCATGCGGCGCCAGAAGCCCGTTTCCGGATCCTGCGTCCACACTTTGGCGGGTTGTTCGGTGGCGTCGGACCAGCGCAGGGAGCCGTTGTCGAGGAATAAACGGTAGCTGGTGTCGCTCGCGGTCGAGTGGAGGAACAGCGTGCGCATGTCCGCCGCCAGCGCGGCATCGTCGAACAGCACGCCCATTTCCGTGTTCAGCTGGGCCGAGCGCGGGTCGAGGTTGAAGGAGCCGACGAAGCCCCGCTGGCCGTCCACCACCACGGCCTTGGTGTGCAGGCTGGCGCGGCTCGAGCCCATCAGGCTGATGCGCTTGCGGTGCTGGGTCTTCAATTCAAACAGGTCGACGCCGCCGCCCAGCAGCATCTGGCGGTAGCGCGCATAGCCCGCATGGACGAGGGCCACGTCGGTGGCGGCCAGCGAGTTGGTCAGTACCTGGACCTTGACGCCGGCCGCGACCTTGTCGGCCAGGGTCTGCGTCAGCTCCGCGCCGGGCACAAAATAGGGTGAGGTCAGCAGCGCTTCCTCGCGCGCGTCCGTCAGCAGGGGCAGCAAGCTGTGCATGAGCCAGTGCTCGCTGCGCTGCAAACTGGCGATGGGCGCGGCTTTTTCCGGCGGGTCCGACAATACTTGCACTTGGGTACTCCAGTGCAGGCGCACGCGGCCATCGAGGTGGGCCTGCAGCTGGCCCGCATCGGTCAGCTGGCGCAGGTAGGGAGAAGCGCCCAGTTCGCCCGTGAGCGCGTCGAGGCGGGCGCGCACAGCCTGCAGTTCAGCCGCACCCGCGTCCTTGCCCTCGTGCAAGGCGCCGATGGGGATGACGGCGCGGCTGTTCCAGAAGCGGTCGAAGATGTCGCTCGTCTGTTGCACGGCGGGCCCCACCAGCAGCAAGTCGGCATCCTGGAAATTGACTTGTTCGGCGGCATCGAAGTATTCATCGCCGATATTGCGCCCGCCGACGAGGGCGACCCTGCCGTCGACGATCCAGGCCTTGTTGTGCATGCGCCGGTTCAGGCTGACGGCGCGCAAGGCCATTTCCACGGCGCGCATCCAGATGCCGTCGCGGTTGCGGCCCGGATTGAAGATGCGCACATCGATCAGCGGATGGCTGTCGAGCGCGAGGATGGCCGCGTCCTGGCCCCGTGCGTTGATATCGTCGAGCAATACGCGCACGCGCACGCCGCGGTCGGCCGCGCGCAGCAGTTCGCGCACCAGCAGGCGTCCCGTGACGTCGTTATGCCAGATGTAGTATTGCAGGTCGAGACTGCGGCCCGCTTCGCGCGCGCTCAGGGCGCGCAGGGCGAACGCTTCCAGATTGTCGTCGATCAGGGCCGTGCCGCTGTGGCCCGGGCGTTGCGCCAGCTGTGGCGCCAGCACGCGGTCGAGCAGGGTGGTATCGATCGCCACGGGCAAGGCCGTGCCCGGCGCCCCCAGCGAGCGTTCGGCGAAGCGCCCGTAGCTGTACAGGGCGGCGATGCTGAGCATGGCAAACAAGGTGGCCAGCAGCAGCAATTTGACGAGCATGCGGCGCACCGTCAGCGGACCGCGCGCAGGCTGCGGCGTGCGGAGTGAAGGGTGGTCAGGCGCATGCGGTGTCTTTCGTGAGCGGGGCAACAGCCGATTGTAGCAGTTTCTATAACGCACGAATTTCATCCAGGAACATCCTTGCCCGTCGTCAAAAATGCGAGAATGGCCAGCTTGATCAATCATCGGGGGGATGCACGCATGGTAAGGATTTTGACGGCAATGACGGCAGCCCTGCTGTCGGCGGGCGCGGCGGCGGCGCCGGGCGCCGAACCGGCCCAGCAGCAGATACGGCTGGTGGTGGCCGACATTTCGCCACAGCGCATCGAGGCACATGTGCGCAAGCTCGTGGGCTTCCAGACGCGCCACACGATGTCCGATACCGTGTCCGACACGCGCGGCATCGGCGCGGCCAGGCGCTGGATCAAGGCCGAGCTCGAGCGCTGTGGCGCGCAGGCGGGCGGACGGTTGCAGGTGGCGTTCGACAGTCATATCGCGCCCGTGTCAAAGCGCATTGCGCGGCCGACGGAAATCGTCAACGTGGTCGCGACCTTGCCCGGCAGTCAGCCACAGTCGGCCGGACGCATCTATGTCGTCAGCGGCCATTACGACTCGCGCGCCACCGACGTGATGGATGCGCAGAGCGACGCGCCCGGCGCCAACGATGACGCATCTGGTACGGCGGCCGTGATCGAGATGGCTTGCGCGATGGCGCGCTACCGCTTCGACGCCACCATCGTCTTCATGGCCGTGGCGGCCGAGGAACAGGGGTTGCTGGGTTCCGGCCATTGGGCGCAGCAGGCAAAATTGAAAAATCTCAACATCGCCGGCATGCTCAATAACGACATCATCGGCAGTTCGCGCGCGGAAGACGGCACGGTTGATGGCGGCCAGGTGCGCCTGTTTGCCGAGGGCATCCCGGCCGTGAAGGAGATGAGCGACGGCGTGCGCGCCTTGGTGGCGACGGGCGGCGAAAACGATTCGATTTCGCGCCAGCTGGCGCGCCATGTGAAACAGGTGGGCGAGCGCTATGTGCCCGGCTTTACGGTCAACGTCATCCAGCGCGCCGACCGCTACCTGCGCGGCGGCGACCATATGCCCTTTCTCGCGCAAGGCTATGCGGCGCTGCGTTTCACGGAACCGCACGAGGATTTTGCCCATCAGCATCAGGATGTGCGCCTGGAGAACGGCGTGCAGTACGGCGACTTGCCGCAATTCGTCGACTATGACTACGTGGCGAAAGTGGCGCGCGTGAATGCGGCGGCGCTCGCGTCGCTGGCCCTGGCGCCGGCCGCGCCCGCCGGCGTGCAGGTGCGCACGGCCCAGCTGGAAAATGCCACCTCACTGGTCTGGCAGCCGAATACGGAACCGGACCTGGCCGGCTACCGCATCGTCTGGCGCGCCACGACGGCCGACCAGTGGCAGGGTGCGCAAGCCGTGGGCAATGTTACCGAGGCCAGCGTGAAGCTGTCGAAAGACAACTATTTCTTTGGCGTCCAGGCCATCGACCGCGATGGCAATGTCAGCGTGGCCACGTATCCCATGCCCTTGCGCTGATCAGGAGCCGACGGGCTGGCGCGCAAGAAAGCCGTGAATCTGGGAAACGACGGCCGCGCCTTCACCGACGGCGGCGGCCACGCGCTTGGTGGAACCGGCCCGCACGTCGCCGATGGCAAATACGCCCGGCACGCTCGTTTCCAGCGCGGCCCGGTCCGGCAAGTCAGGTGGATACACAGGGTGGCCATGGGCGCGGCATTCTGCGCGCGTGACGTCGAAGCCCGTGCGGATAAAGCCCTGTTCGTCGACGGCCACGGCGCAGTCGTGCAGCCAGTCCGTGTTCGGATCGGCGCCAACAAACAGGAAGACGCGGCGCACGGCGCAATCGGCTTCCTCGCCCGTCTGGTTGTTGCGCCAGCGCACCTCCGTCAAGCCATCGTCGTCGCCTTCGAGGGCGATGATTTCCGTGTGCGTATGCAAGATGATGTTGGGCGTGGCGGCGATGCGCTCGATCAGATAGCTCGACATGCTGGCCGCCAGACCTTCGCCGCGGATCACCATGTGGACTTTGGCGGCGTGGCCGGAGAGAAACACGGCCGCCTGGCCGGCCGAATTGCCGCCGCCGACGAGGATGATCTCTTCCTGCCGGCACAGCTTGGCTTCGATGGGCGAGGCCCAGTAATACACGCCCCGTCCCTCATACGTTTTCAGGTTGGCCAGCGAGGGGCGGCGATAGCGCGCGCCGCACGACAGCACCACGGTGCGAGCGCGCACCTGCGTGCCGTCGCACAGATTGACGCGCAGGGGCCAGGTGTCGCACAGCAAGTTGGCGGCGCTGGCCGGCGTGGCGATCTCGACGCCGAACTTTTGCGCCTGCACGTAGGCGCGTCCCGCCAGCGCGCGGCCGGAGATGCCGGTGGGAAAACCCAGGTAGTTTTCGATGCGCGCGCTGGCACCCGCCTGACCGCCGTACGCGCGCTGCTCGAGCGCCAGGACCGATAGCCCTTCGGAGGCCGCATACACGGCCGTGGCCAGGCCGGCAGGTCCGGCGCCCACCACCAGCACGTCGAAGATCTTGTCGCCGGACAAATCGGGCAGCATGCCCAGGCAGCGTCCCAGTTCCGCATTGCCGGGATTTTTCATGATCTTGCCGTCAGGGCAGACGACCAGCGGCCATTCCTGCGGCGTGGGCTGGTAGCGCTCGGCCAGCGCGGCGGCGGCCGCATCCGTGGCTGGATCGAGCACCGTGTGCGGGTGGCCATTGCTCGACAGAAAACTTTGCAGGTGAAACAGATTGCCATTGCCGCGCGGTCCCACCAGCACGGGGCCGCCTGAATTCGACTCGATCAGCGCCACGCGGCGCAGGATCAGGGCGCGCACGATGCGTTCGCCCATTTCCGCTTCCGCGACGATCAGTGCGCGCAGGGATTCCGAACTGATGTCGAGCAATTCCACGTCACCGACGGCGCTGCCGTTGACGAGGGTGGGGCGGCCCGACAATTGCGCCACCTCGGCAATGAAGTGACCAACGTCCACTTCGCGCAGCACCGATGCCTGTCCCAGCACTTCATGGCGCTTGATGCAGACCCGTCCGGACAGTATGACCAGCATGCCGAAGCTGCTGCTGCCCGCCTCGAACAGCGTCGCGCCATCGGCAAAGTGATGGCGCGTGCCATAGCGCTGCAAGCGCTGCAGTTCGAGCGCATTGAAGACGGGCGAAATCTGGTGGCTGCGGCCGTGCAAGTCGAGCGTGGGGAACTGGACGGGATCGTCCTGCGTCGTTTCGGGAATGAATTCGGGTGTGCTGCTGGCCATGGCGAGTCCGTTCGGAGACTGAATAAGCAAATAACAAAAATAACTAATAGTGACGAGTCTAGCGCATGCGGCGCGCGCCTGCCGCAATATCCCTTGTGCACGCCCGGAAATGGCAGCGCAGCAGGCGCCATGCGGCCGGTGGCGGCGCAGCCGGACGCGTAAACGGGCCCCAATGCGGCCACCGATCAGCGATACGCGGGCCAGCATCTCATATTAGAATGGGTCTTTGTTGACTCCACTCAAACAGACACGATGGCTTACAAGACACTTGAAGATACGATAGGCAATACCCCGCTGGTGCAGCTGACGCGCTTGCCGGGCGCCGATGCGCTTGCGCGCAACAACGTCATCCTGGGCAAGCTGGAGGGCAATAATCCGGCAGGTTCCGTGAAGGATCGCGCGGCCATGTCCATGCTCAAGCGCGCTGAAGAGCGCGGCGTCATCAAGCCTGGCGATACCCTGATCGAGGCGACCAGCGGCAATACGGGCATCGCGCTGGCCATGGCCGCTGCCTTGCGCGGCTACAAGATGCTGCTCTTGATGCCCGACAACCTGAGCGTGGAGCGCCGCCAGAGCATGGCCGCCTACGGCGCCGATATCTTATTGACGCCGAGGACGGGCGGCATGGAATATGCGCGCGACCTGGCCGAACAGATGCAGAAGGATGGCCGCGGCGTGATCCTTGACCAGTTCGCCAACGAAGACAATTCGCGCGCCCACTATGAAAGCACGGGCCCGGAAATCTGGCGCGACACGGAAGGCCGGGTCACGCATTTCGTCAGCGCCATGGGCACGACGGGCACCATCATGGGTGTGTCGCGCTACTTGAAGGAACAGAATCCCGCGATCCAGATCATCGGCGCCCAGCCCGAGGAAGGTTCGCAGATTCCCGGCATCCGCAAGTGGCCGGAAGCGTACTTGCCGAAAATCTACGACAAGTCGCGCGTGGACCAGGTGGAATACGTGAGCCAGGGCGTGGCCGAGCGCATGGCGCGCAGCCTGGCGGCGGAAGAGGGTTTGTTCTGCGGCATCTCGGCAGCCGGCGCCTGCGAAATTGCGCTGCGCATTTCACAGACGGTGGAAAACGCGACGATCGTGTTCGTCGTGTGCGACCGCGGCGACCGCTATCTCTCGACCGGCGTGTTTCCTGCTTGATTGTTTTAATGTCGGCCAGAACGGCCTGAGAACTGCTGGAAATACCCCCTCCCCATGGCGGGGAGGGAAAACCTGCAAAACTGGCAGGATCAGCCTTGTGGCGTTTCGCCTTCTTTTGGCTTGAATTGTTTGTCGCTGATACGGAATTTGTTACGACGGTCACCCATCAGGTAACGCAGGTCGCGGATGCTCAGGTCGCTGACTTCGTGCATGCGGATCAGCAGCGATGCGCCGACCGGCAGGCGGTGGTGGCGGATTTTGCTGATGACCGGTGGCGCCACTTCCAGCGCGCGGGACAAGGCTGCGTCGTTTTTCAGGCGCAGGTTTTCGATCAGGGTATCGAGCAGTCTGTTTGGGTTGTACTGAAGCAGATCGTCGGAGTCCGAATCGCTGTTCATATCAATGCCGACTTGGTTTGTCATGATGTTATTGTTCCTTCTGTAGTTGCACTGCAAAGTAAAAAACACTCGGAGCTCGCTCTTGCTGCGTTCATGTTCATTCTTTACTAAAAGGAACGAATTCACACACGGTACGATCCGGGATACAGTTTTTCATGATATATACACAATTGTACAACAGGATTCAGTTTCAGGCTGGAAAGCCCGGTAATCTTGCGTGGTACAGAATAGGTGTTGTCTAGCTGCAACACCTATTTATTCTTTATTATGCTCTATGATAGAACAAAAATTGTACTTTGACAAAAGTTAAGTATAAAACCATTACTGCATTCCGTGCCGCACAAAGGCTGGCGAGCGAGGCTGGCACATGTTATCGGCCCTACCATAGACCTGTTTGCTGGTCGATTCAATATCCCTTACGCTTTCTTACAAGTAATATTATAACTTTACACTGACTTTCGGTTAGCGTGCGCGCACTTGACTGATGGCTTTGCCCAAATCAATCACGGACATGGCATAAAAATAACTTCTGTTGTACTGAGTTATAGCAAAGAAGTTATTGGTTGCCAAGTGATACTCAGTTGCTTCGGAACCATTTTGCAAGTCGATCAGGCCGAACAACATGTTCTGAGGCGTGGACGGGGCGGCTGTCACGCCGGCTTCCTGTAATTCTCCCAGCCGGTACTTCGCTTGCAAGCCCTGGCCGATGAATTTTTCCCACGCGCGGCTGGCCGAGACGGTGACGGGATAGGTGCTGACGGCCGGGTCATCGCGGCGCCAGCCGTGCTCGACGAGGAAGTGCGCGACGCTGCCGATGGCGTCGGATGTGGAATTGCGCAGGTCGATGTGGCTATCGCCATCGAAATCCACCGCATATTTCATGATGCTGCTCGGCATGAACTGTGGCAGGCCGATGGCGCCCGCATACGAGCCGAGCAGGGTCAAGGGATCGATGCCATCCTTGCGCGCGTACAGCAGCGCGTTTTCCAGCTCTCCCTTGAAAAATTCCATGCGCGCGGCGCGGGTCGGGCTTTCCGGATAGGAAAATGCCAGGGTCGTCAGCGCGTCGAGCACGCGGAAACGGCCCGTGTTTCGTCCATATACAGTTTCCACGCCGATGATGCCGACGATGATCTCGGCCGGCACGCCATATTCGCGTTCGGCGCGTGCCAGCGCTTCCGCATTCTCTTCCCAGAATTTCACGCCCGCATTGATGCGCACCGGCTCGATGAAGCGGGCGCTGTACGCTTGCCAGTTCTTCGGCTTGCCGGGCGGCGCGGGCTTCATCAGTTGCACGGTCGACTCGACATAGCGGACCTTGCCGATCAGGGTGTTGAGTTCGGCGCGGTCAAAGCCGTGTTTGGCGGACATGTCGTCGAGGAAGGCGCGGACTTCTTTCCAGTTGGCATAGTCGACAAATTCGCCTTCGAAGTCGAATTTCGCCGGTGCCTTTTTTGCTGCTGCCTTGGCGAGCGGCGCCTTGGCCGCGCGCACGGCGCGGGCGCGGTCGGCAGCGGAAATATTGCTGTTTTCGCCGGCGTGCGCGGTGGCCAGGCACAGGGGGAGGGAGAGGAGCAGGGACAGGGCGGGGTATTTGATCGGTAACAAGGAGCGTCTCATCGGCATTGGGTTAACAGGCGGCGCAAGTGGCGCCGCGCGCGGAGTTGTTCGTCTGGGCTGGCATTACCATACTTCATCGCGGCATAGATTGCCAGAAACTGTGCGATGGCGGCATGCATCTCGGGCGTAGTCTTGCCCGATGCCAACCGGGCAGCATAACCGTGCGGGCCTTCATGCGGCGCACGGCTGTAGCCGCGCCGCGCCTGCTGGCGGCAAAACTGCGCGTACAGGGCGTCGAGCGGATCTCCTTGCCGCGCCTGCCGCCACCAGACCAGTGCGCCTGCCACGGCGGACAGCAGGGCCAGCACGGCGCACGCGAGTGCCAGCTTTTTCGCCGGCAGGTTTTTCAAGCCATCGAGCATGGCGCGCTGGCGCTGCGGCGTGGTGTCGAGCACCCAGCTGCTCCAGGCGTGCTCGGCCTGTTGCCATTGCTGGCGCCACGCGGCAACCGCCCCCGGCGCGCCGCCATCGAGACCGGCCAGGGCGCGCCACGCCGTCAGCGGCGACGGGGCTGGCGGCATGGCGGCATCGAGGTTGCGCTGCGTGCGCAGGGGCGCGACGGCGCTGGTGGGATCGATGCGCACCCAGCCCCGGCCCGCCAGCCACACTTCGCTCCAGGCATGGGCGTCGGACTGGCGCACGGCCAGGCTGTTGTCCGTACCGTTGCGCAAGCCGCCCTGGTAACCGGTGACGACGCGCGCGGGGATGCCCATGGCGCGCATCAGCACGACAAAGCTGCCCGCGTAATGTTCGCAAAAGCCCGCCTGCGTGCCAAACAGGAAGTCGTCGACGCCCTGCTTGCCCAGCAGCGGCGGCTGCAGGGTGTAGCGGAACGGCGCGCGGCGGAAGTGCCCGAGCACGGCGGCAATGGCGTTGGCCGGCGCCAGCGCCTGCGCGCCATGGCCGCGCAGGGCACGGGCCCAGGCCACGCTGCGCGGGTTGCTGCCAGCGGGCAAGGCCAGCCATGACTGCTGCTGTTCTGGCGACAGGTTTGCCTGCAGCCGGTAGCGGAGCTGGGAACTGACGCGGTAACGCACGGTCGAAGTAATAGGCTGTATGGTCAGCACTTCCAGCGCGGACGACACGACGTACGGGTTGCCGGGCAGGCGTTCGATGCTGCGCGGCACATCGAGCGCGAAGATGCGCCGCTGGCCGCTCGCTTGCAAGCTGACTTCATAGCGGCTGGGCTGGCCTTCCAGCGCGATGTCTATCCGGCTGTCGCTGGCAGGCGCGCGCCCCTTTGCGCCCCGCCGCGTCCAGGTGGCGCCGTCGAAGTCGCCCAGCACGACACCGCGCCAATACAGCTGGTCTTGCGGCGGGAGCGGTGTGGAAAATCTGGCCGTGAAGACGGGTTCGCTTGACAGGGCCAGCGAGGCGATGGCGCCCGGCTGCATGCTGTCGGACAAGCCCGTGCGCGCCTGCGCGCCGTCCGGTGCCGTACCCCACAGGGGGCCGTCCACGCGCGGCAGGGCAAGAAACATCAGGGCCGACAGGGGGATGGCCAGCGCCAGCATGCGTCCCAGCAAATTTAACCGTTGCGCCAGGCGCGGCTGCACGGCGCCGTACTGGGCCGACAGCAGGCCGGCCAGCAGGACGATGACGGTGGCCAGCATCCAGGCGGCGCTGAGGATGTCTTGCGCATGGAAGAAGTTCGCCAGCAGGAGGAAAAAACTGAGGAAGACGAAGACGAAGATGTCGCGCCGGCCATGCATTTCCAGCGATTTCAAGGCCAGCAGCAGGGCCAGCATGGCCACGCCGGGATCGCGTCCCAGCAGGGTGCCATAGCTGGCGTAGACGCCGGCGATGCCCAGCAAGGCCAGCGGCGCGAGCAGGACCAGCTGCGGCTGGCGGCTGCCCCGTATGGTGATGACGGCGCGCCACAGCAGGAGGGAGGCAGCGGCGGCCGACAGCCACGGGGGCAGGTGCAGCACATGCGGCGCGAGCACCATGGCGGCGGCCAGCAACAGCAGCACGATGTCGGCCTTGTCGCGAGGCAAGTTGCTCAGCCAGGCTTTCATAGCGTCGCCTGCGCTGGCGGCAAATCGTGCGGTGAACCGTGCAGGGCCAGCGCGCGCAGGCAGGCGTCGCGGTGGCTGGCGCCCAGGGCCGGCGCGACAGTCAGCGGGCCCAGGCGCAAGCCATATGGGAGGCCCGTGCGTTCCGCCTGCAGCACCCAGGCGGCCAGGCGCGACAAACGCGCTTCCGGCGCCAGCGCGTGCAGGGCGGCATGCTCGAGCATGACGCTGCCGTGGGTTGCGTCCTTTGGCGTGTCGGCGGCAGGCTGGAATTGCTTGCTGAAGACATGCTCGCCATCTTGGCGGGCGATCTGGCGCCAGGCCAGGCGGTGCAAGGGATCGCCGGGCTGGTAGGCGCGCACGCCGGCCAGTTCCAGCGCGCCATCGGGCAAGTCCGGCGAATCTGGCGAGCCTGGCCTCTGTGCTTGCCGTACCGTACCGACAGGCAAGGGCAGCGCCGGCGCATTGTGTTCGGGCTGCGGATACACGAGCACGCGCGCTTCGGGCTGCCAATGGCACCAGGCAAGGAACAGACCGAGCGGAAAACTGCCGGACAGGCGCACGGCCGGGGCAATCAGCCATCCCCGCTGCGGCGCGGCCACGACGATGTTGACGGCCGTTTCACCGTGGGCGGCGATGTCGGCCAGGCCGGGCGCTGCCGCCGAACCGCTGATGGCCACGTGGATCGCATGGCGCGGGCGCGCGCTGCGGTTGATCAGGCGCAAGATGAACGTGGCGTGACTGCCCGCGAACACGGGCTTGCCCGGCGTGGCGGCCAGCGCCAGGCCCGCCAGGTTGCGGCTGGCAAACAGCATGTCGGTAATGGCGCAGGCGGCCGCGAAATACGTGAGCGCATAGCCCAGGCCCAGACGGTAATTGACGGCGGCGATCCACAGCGCCAGCAGCAGCGCGGCAAACGCCAAGCCCGCGCCCGAGGGACGGATGTGCACGCGCTGCGCGCCCAGCCAGGGGCGCGGCGGCAGCCATTGGATAGTGCGCCAGCGCATGCCGGTCAGACGGGAATACTCAACAGCATGTGCTGCAGCAGGCTGCGGCTATCCGTCGCTCCTTGCGCCGCATGCAGACGGTGGGCGCAGACGGGCAACAGCACGGCTTGCACATCGTCGGGCGTGACGTGGTCGCGTCCGGCCAACGCGGCCCAGGCGCGCGCCGCCTGCAGCAGGGCCAGCGCGGCGCGCGGGCTCAGGCCATCGGCAAACACGCCTGGCGCGCGCGTGGCATGCACGAGGGCCAGCACATAGTCGACGACGGCGACTGACGCGTGGATGGCGCGCAGGCCCGCTTGCGCCTGCAGCAATTCTTCCGCGTTCATGACTGCCGGCAAGGTTTGCAGCATGACGCGGCGGTCGGCGCCCAGCAGCAGCGCCCGTTCCGCAGCCGCATCGGGATAGCCGAGGGTCACGCACATGAGAAAGCGGTCGAGCTGCGATTCGGGCAAGGGGAAGGTGCCCAGCTGGTGCGCGCAGTTCTGCGTGGCGATGACGAAAAACGGCTGCGGCAGCGCATGCGTGACGCCGTCGAGCGTCACTTGCCGCTCTTCCATCGCTTCGAGCAAGCCCGATTGCGTCTTCGGCGTGGCGCGGTTGATCTCGTCTGCCAGCAGCACTTGCGTGAACAGGGGACCAGGATGAAACACGAAGCTGCCACTGCCCCGGTCATATACGCTCATGCCGGCCACGTCGGCGGGCAGCAGGTCGCTCGTGAATTGCTGGCGCTTCCATTGCAGTCCCAGCGAGATGGCCAGCGCGTGGGCCAAAGTCGTCTTGCCTACGCCGGGCACATCTTCGATCAGCAGGTGGCCGCCGGCCAGCACGCAGGCGAGGGTCTGGCGGATCTGCAAGTGTTTGCCGACGAGAACTTCGCCGATCTGCTGTGCGGCCTGGTGTATTTTCGAAAACATGCTATTTCTATCACAGTAAGACGGATTATTTAATTTACAATCGCTTTGGCCAGGTCAAGCCGTGCCGCCCGCCCGTGCCGTGCACGTGGTAGATTAGTGCAGTAGCGGCACAGACCGGCCAGTGATTTTATGCGAGAACGCGCAGGGCGAACAGGAATGCCATGCAGTGTTCCCGGAGAATGGACAGAGACAGAGGTAACCAGTACAGCGCATGAGCACAGCCATTTATACCCATCCCGATTGCCAGCGCCATGAAATGGGCGACTGGCACCCAGAATCGCCAGCCCGCTTGCAGGCCATCAATGACCAATTGATACTCGCGCACATCAGCGACCTGGTCGAGCACCGCGACGGCGTGCGTGCGCAATTGTCCGATATCGAGCGCAACCACAGCGCCACGGCCATCGGCCTCGTGCGCGACAATGTGCCGCAGGAGGGCGACTATTATCCGCTCGACGGCGACACCCTGCTCAACGCGCACAGCTACGAGGCGGCGCTGGCCGCCGCCGGCTCGGCCGTGGCAGCCACGGACGCCGTCATCGATGGCGAGATCAGCAATGCCTTTTGCGCGATCCGCCCGCCCGGCCACCATGCGCGGCCCAGCGAACCGATGGGTTTTTGCCTGTTCAATAATGTCGCCATCGCCGCCAAGCATGCGCTCGACGTGCGCGGGCTCGAACGGGTCGCCATCGTCGACTTCGACGTGCACCATGGCAATGGCACGGCCGAGTCCGTGGCAAATGATCCGCGCATCCTGATGGTGAGCTTCTTCCAGCACCCGTTTTATCCGTACAGCGACGTGGAATCGTATACGGACACGCGCGTCAACGTGCCCGTGCCGGCCCGCTCGAAAGGCGACGCCGTGCGCCAGCTGGTGCTCGACCACTGGCTGCCCGCGCTGCACCGCCAGCAGCCGCAGATGATTTTCATCTCCGCCGGTTTCGATGCCCACCGCGAAGACGATGTGGGCGGCATGGGCCTGGTGGAGGCCGACTATACGTGGATGACGCAGCAGATGATGGCCGTGGCCAGCCAGTATGGCAAAGGCCGCATCGTCAGCTGCCTCGAAGGGGGCTACAACCTGTCGTCGCTGGGCCGCAGCGTGGCGGCGCACGTGAAGGCGCTGGCGGAACTGTAAGGGCCCTGCGCGCTACAGCAAGGTGGGGCGGCTGCCGGAATGCGTGTGGCGGTGCGTCTGGTAGTCGAGCGCGTCGCCAGCCATGAAGCGGTGCCAGGCTTGCGTGTAGACGAGCGACGATTTATCCGCATCAAAACTGTCGAGCTGCAACATGTCGCGGTGGTGCTTGATTTCATTGACCAGTTGGTCATACAGCATTTGCAAGCCATAGCTGTCGGCGCTCTGGCGTTTCAGGCGCTCTTCCAGCTGCGCCACTTGCTGCTGCAACTGCCGGCATTCCTTCTTCCAGTCATTGCGCGGCACGCGCTCGGGCGCCTTGCCAGTGTGTTCCATCATCATCATATCGAGCCATTCCCCATCGCCTATCTCCCTGCATCTGGCGGGAGCCAGCCTGGAAAATTATTGCTTTTCATTTAAGAGGCGATATTAGAGCACACTTTTTTATTACTCTCAGTAAATAAAAGAATCCATATGGAAATACTTGATATGGTTTCCAGCGTGGATATCACTGGCGCAGTGCCCCTGCGGGCGCGGCTTGCGCCATGTTGCCGTCATCGGCATACGTGAGGGTCAGCAGGGTATTGTCGTCCCAGCTCTGGTCGTGCAGCGGCGGCACGTAGCGCTGGCGGTCTTCCGTGATGCGGATGTCCAGCGTGCGCTCGCCCGAGCGCGCCTGCACGGCAAGCAGCTTGCGGAACACGGGATACGGCACGTGGATCAGCGACGAGTGGCACGGGCCGCCGGCCATGCGGAACAGGTTGCGCCGGACGAAGGACAGCTGGTCCTGCTCGACGGCCCAGCGTATTTCGCATTCCAGGCGCAAGTCGCCCAGGCGGCGCACGTTCGCGGGCAGACCCGGCGTGTGGATGTCGGCGCGCCAGCGCAGGGTGTCGCGCTTCTTGTTACTGATCAGGTCGGCATTCGCGTCGTAGGCGGTCTTGTCGCGCGTCAAGGTGAAGCCGCCGTCCGCCGCCAGCGGTACGGGGATCGACAGATTGTCGGCCGACAGGTGCAGGGTCACGCCATCGAGTCTGGCCTTCGGCGTGGCGGGGATCAGCATGAAGCGCAGCGGCGCGCCCGGCGCCAGGCGCTGGTGGTCGGCATACGCGTCAAGTCCCTTGAGCATGGTGCGGTAGGGGCGCAGGTCGGGATCGCGTGTGCCTTGCACATCGACAATCTGCTGCATTTCCTGCTGCACTGCATCGCCCGGCGCCGCCGCTTGTTCCTGGGCCATGGCGGGCAAGAGGCAGGCGCAAAGGGGGGCGAGGAGGAAAAAACGGGGAAGATGCATGGAATGCGTGCCAGGTAGAACTTGCAATGGGGAAACCGGCCAGGCTGGACGGACTGCGGATCTTATCATTCGAGTAACTGCCAAATTATCACCAATTGTCTCGTTCGCGTCGCACGGCTGGCGTTGGCGGTGGAAAATGGGACGTCGTGGCGGCAACCACGTAAAATAGCGGATTGACTGAACGATTTTGAAAGCAAGAGCATGGCGATACAATGGTACCCAGGACACATGAACGCGGCCCGCAAGAAAGCGGCCGAAACCATGGAAAACACCGATCTGGTGATTGAAGTGGTGGACGCGCGCCTGCCGGCAGCCAGCTGCAATCCCATGGTGGACGAGCTGCGCCTGTTCCGCCAGCGCCCTTGCCTGAAAATCCTCAACAAGACCGACCTGGCCGACCCTGCCGCGACAGCCGCCTGGGTCGCGTATTTCAATGCCCAGGAAGGCGTGACCGCGTATGCGATGACGACCAAGAAGCCGGGCGATGTGGCGCGCATTCCGGACCTGGCCAAGTCGCTGGCGCCGCACCGCGGTGTGCCGACGAAGCCGCTGCGCATCATGATCATGGGCATCCCCAACGTGGGCAAGTCGACCTTGATGAACGCGCTGCTGAAAAAGCGCGTGGCCAAGGTGGGCGACGAGCCGGCCGTGACGAAAATGCAGCAAAAGCTGTACCTGGACAAGAACACCATTCTCGTCGACACGCCCGGCATGCTGTGGCCGAAGATCGCCATCCCCAGCGATGGCCTGATGCTGGCCGCCAGCCACGCCATCGGCTCGAACGCGCTGATCGAAGAGGAAGTGGCCGTGTTCCTGGCCGAGGAGTTGCTCAAGCGCTACCCGGACTTGCTGGCAACCCGCTACGGCACCAAGGTCGGTGAAGTCGACGCCATCGGCGTGGTCGAGGGCATCGCCGCCAAGCGCGGCTTCCGCATCAAGGGCGGCGACTACGACTTTGAGAAAGCGTCGCACACCTTGCTGCTCGATTACCGCAGCGGCATCTTGGGACGCATCTCGCTGGAAACGCCGGACACGCGCGCCGCCCTGATGGCCCAGCATGCGGCCGAGATGGCGGAAAAAGCGGCCAAGGCGGCGGAGATCGCTGCCGAGAAGGCGAAGAATGCGGCGCGGGGCAAGCGCGGGACGTAATGAACTAAAAGCCGCTTGTTAGCGGCTTTTTAAAATTCTGGGGTCAGACCCCCGGTGCCGTTGGCGCTGAACCAGCCGTTAGCGGTGTTGAGGGTCTGACCCCGGCTCTTTGCTAATTTCCGCCAGTCGCTCCAAACCTAAAACTCGTCACCGCCAGCGCTCCAAAAAAATCCTCCTCGTGATACGCCACGTGCGCCGCTTCCTGCTCGGCCGCACCGAGCGCAACCATCAGCGGCAGCAGATGGTCTTCCTGCGGATGGGCCTGGCGTGCGCCCGGTGCCCGGTCCCAGGCCAGCAGCTGCGCCAATCTCTGTTCCGGCGGCAAGGCCATCGTCTGGCGCAGCCAGGCGTCGAACTGGTGCGAGGCGACGGCGCCCGCCTGGCCGAACTGGCGCAGATTATGGTAGGACAGGCCGCTGCCCAGTATCAGCACGCCCTGGCGGCGCAGGCTGGCCAGCGCGCGGCCCACCTCGATGTGCGTGAGCGGGTCGTAGCCGTGTTTGAGCGACAGCTGCACCAGCGGCATGTCCGCCTGCGGGTAGATGGGAAACAGGGCGCTGAAGGTGCCATGGTCGAAACCGCGCTCGTGGTCGAGGCGCGCCGGATGGCCGGCCGCGTCCAGCAACTGTTTCACCTGCGCCGCCAGTGCCGGCGCGCCCGGTGCCGGGTACTGGATTTGATAGGTGTGCGGCGGAAAGCCCGAATAGTCGTAGATCATGCCCGGCCGGGGGCTGGCCGAGACGAGAAATTGCGGTCCTTCCCAGTGCGCCGTGACGACCAGCACGGCTTTCGGGCGCGCGCCGATCTGGCGCGGGATATCCTGCAACGACGCTTCGAGCACGTCGTAGCGGCCGCCGAACTGGTCTTTCATGAACGGCCACGGGCCGCCGCCGTGCGACAGGAAATAGGTAGGGAAAGTGTGCTCTTGCATGGCGGCTCCGCAGTGGAATGGCTGATGTTATCGATGATAGTCATCCCCAGCCAGTTGATCAAGATCGCCATTATTGATATATCATTTCCATTTTGTTGATGATCGGGCAGTCATGGATACCTTGCGCAGCATGCGCGTGTTTCGCGCCGTGGTGGAGCTGGACAGTTTCGTGCGCGCCAGCGAGCGCCTCGACCTGTCGCCGGCCATGGTCAGCAAGCACGTGATGCACCTGGAACGCCACCTGGGCGCGCGCTTGCTGAACCGCAGCAGCCGCCACCTGAGCCTGACGGAAATCGGCAAGGTGTATTTTGAACAGTGCCGCGACATGCTCGACAACCTCGACGAGGTGGAAGCGACGGTGGGCCGCACGACCGTGGTGCCGCGCGGCATGCTGCGCCTGAGCGCCCCCGTCTGGTTCGCCAACGGCATCTTTACGCGCACCCTCGTGGCCTACCGCGAGCGCTTTCCGGAAGTGACGTTCGACATCGACTTGAGCGGAAGAGTCGTCAACCTGGTGGAAGAGGGCTTCGACCTGGCCCTGCGCGTGAGCCAGGCGCCATCGCCGGCCCTGATCGCGCGGCCCATCGGCAGCATCGCCTTTCACCTGGTGGCCGCGCCCGCCTATCTGGCGCGCGCGGGCCAGCCGCACATACCGCAAGACCTGGCGCAACACGCGATGATCAGCTATTCGCTGCTATCGAACGGCAACGAATTGACGTTCGATGGGCCCCAGGGACGCGAGACGGTGAAGTTCTCGCCCGTCCTGCAATGCAATAACGAAAGCCTGCTGCACGCGGCCGCGCTCGACGGCATGGGCATCGCGCTGCTGCCATCGTGGCAGACGGATGCGGACCTGGCGGCGGGGCGGCTGGTACGCCTGTTCGACGGCTACCAGTTGGCGGGCGGCAAGGTGTATGCCGTCTACACGAGCCGCCGCTACCTGTCTTCGAAAGTGCGCACCTTCATCGACTTCCTCGCCGATGAAGGGCGCCTGGGAGCTTGATCAAGCTTGATCAAGCGAGCGAGCGCTTGACGCCGATCAGCGCGAACAGGCGCGCGCTGCGCATCCACGCCAGCACCAGCACCGCCAGCTGCGTCGCCAGCAAGCCGGCCACGATGGCCAGCGGACCCGGGCCGGCCAGGTTCAGGCGCGCCACGCCCAGCAGCGCATACAGGGCCAGTCCCAGCACGGTGATGGCGAGGTAGATGGCCAGGCAGGCCAGCGGACGCCGGCGCAGCATGCCGAGGCCCCGCCACCATGCCTTGACGGCCGACGTGCGGCGCCGGTCGATGGCCAGCGCCGCGCGGCCCGCATCGAGCGTGGCGCAGGCCAGCAGGAACAGCACGCCCGCGAACATCAAGGCCAGGTGACGGGCCAGGTCGGCGTCCGCTTCCAGGATGGCTGTCGCCGCGTGCTTGTCGGCCAGTTTCAGCGCACCGGCGCCGATTATCAGCGCCAGGCCCAGCGGTACGATGCTCCACAACAGCATGCGCAGCATGCGGCCGTATGCGCTGAAGGCGCCCGTCAGCAGGGGGCCGAAACCCAATGGGGCCGGCGCGCGCGCGGCCGTCACCACCAGGCCGCTCAGCAGCGGCGACAGCAGCAGGGTCAGGACGACGCCGGCGATGGCGGCCTGGCTGATGGCGGCGCCATTGCGGCTGGCATTGGCTGCCAGGTCGGCCAGGGTCATCAGGTCGAGCTGCTGCGCCAGGGCCGCCGCATGCACGGCCTGATCGAGGCTGGCGCTCAAGGTGCGCCAGAGGGGGATGACGGCAACGATAGTGGGGATCAGCAGCAGGCCGGCCCATAACAGCAGCAAGCGCCATTGCAGGGCGGCGCGGCTGGCGCGCGTGGTCAGTGCCAGGCCGCTGGCCCGTGTCGTGGAAGTGGCGCTCATACGGTGGCAATCAGGGAAAAGAGGTATTGGAAGGCGGCGGCGAGGTCGAAGCTCCAGCGCCGCGCGGCGGACTTGTCGGCTTTCAGGGTGCGGCTGTCATCGAGCTTGTTGACGTCGAGGTAGTGCACGCGGTCGGGATCCAGTTCGGCCGAGACGGCCTTCACGGGCTTGCTCCAGGTGTAGCGCTGCCACAGCTGGTCGTTGTCCCACACCACGCGTTCGGAGGTGCCGTCGGCGAACTTCACCAGCAGCACTTGCGGCACGGGCGCGCCGCGGCGGCGCAGCACCACGCTGGTCAGATACGGATAGGGGCCCGTGCCGGGCTTGGCGTCCGGGTGCGCCTTGTCCCACGCCTCGCGCACTTTGTCCTCTTCTTGTTCCAGCGCCTCGGACGTGCGTTCCACGCGCTTGCCGTTCACCAGCGCCATGCCAGCCAGCGGCGTCTGCTCGTCGCTGGTGAAGCTGCCGATGCGGTCGTCGATATTCGCGCTGGCATACACTTGCTGTGCGAAGACCTGTTCCACGATGCGCCGCTGGCCCGTCGCTTCGGCCAGCGCTTCGCGCAAGTCGGCCACGCTCGGGTGGCGGAATTTCCACTGTTCATAGTAGGCCTTGAAACCCCGTTCCATGGCCTCGCTGCCGATGCGTGCTTCCAGGTCGCGCAGGGTGGTGGCCGTGCGGCTGTACACGGGGCCCACGCCCTGCAGGCGGTCCCACGCGTTCTGGCCCAGCGGGTCGGCCGCGTCCTGGCGCGGTGCGGCCGTGCGCTCGAACTCGAAGACCTTGAAGGCGGGAGCGAAACCGAGGCGCTTGAGCAGGGGCGTGGTGGCGTGGATATCCTGGCCGCGCGCGCGCAGCATGCGCTGGTCCCAGTACTCGTTCAAGCCTTCGTCGAGGATAGGTTCCTCGAACTCGTTCGAAGCCAGGATGCCGTAGAAATAGCCATGGCCGAATTCATGGATGGTGACGAAATCGAGGCCGAATTCGGCCGCCGTCTTCGGCTGCAGGCCGGCGTAGCCCGAGGCCGTGAAGAAGGTCGGGTATTCCATGCCGCCCGCTTCGGCCGCGTTAAACGGCGGAATCACCACCGTCAGGGTCTTGTACGGATACGGACCCAGGGTGCGCGAAAAATACGTGAGTGTATCCTTGGCCGCCTGCAGCGCGGGCGCCGCGTTCGACGCGTACTCGGGCGGGTACAGCACCTTGATGGCCACGGGCGGGCTGCCAGGGCCGCTCCAGCTGCCCAGCAGCGGCTGCGCGCTGCGCTTGTCGGCCGTCCAGGCGAAATCGTGCACGTCGCCCTGCACATAGTGATGCGTGAGCATGCCGTTCTTTTCCTGCGGCGCGCCCTGCAGTTCGCCCGTGGCGCCCACCGTGTATTCCTTGGGCACGGTCAGCTTCACGTCGTAGTGGCCGAAGTCGGCGTAGAACTCCGAGTTCAGGTGGAATTCATGCGCATTCCAGCGCGGCGCCGTGGCGCCCCGTTCGCCGGGCAGTTCCAGCACGGCGATCTTGGGGAACCACTGGCCCACCAGGTGGAAGCTGCCGAAATAGCCGGTGCGCGCGATGACGCGCGGCAGCTGGTCGAAGAAGCGGATGTCGAGCGTCGTCTCGGCGCCCGGCGCGACGGCCTGCGGCAAGTCGACGCGCACCACCGTGCGGTCGGTGGCCGGGCCGTTGTCGGGCTGGACGAAATGCCAGGGCGCCCTGGCGCCGTTCTGCGTCATGCTGCGCAGTTCGATGTAGCCCCACTCGCCGTCGCGCGTATCGACGCCCGAGCGGAAACCCGTATCGAGCTTGCGCTTCTCGGTGAAGAAAGTCGAATGCTCGCCTTCGAACGCGTTCAGGTACAGGTGCAGGTAGACGCTGCTGACGGCTTGCGCGCTGCGGTTGCGCCAGCGCAGCTTCTGCTGGCCGTCTATCGTGTGCTTGACGGGATCGAGCGTCGCTTCGATCTGGTAGTCGACCACGCGGTCCGACAGGGTCGCTTGCGCGCCCGTGCGCGCACCGCCCCAGGCGTTGCTGGCGCTGGGCGTGGTGACGGCCGACGCATGCGGCGAAGCGAGGGCGATGCCGTCGGCCGATGGCGCCAGGGGCAGGGGCGCGCTGGCGGGCTTGCCCTGATCCGGCTGGGCGAACAGGTCGGCTTGCAGGGCCAGGCCGGTCAGCAGCAGGGCGGCGATGGACAGGGCTTTGAACTTGCCCGGGATGAGGGAAATGCGGCGGCGCGTTGTGCTACGACTTTCCATGCGTGACTCCCACAGTGACTTCTGATTGATGATCTTCAAATGCAGTCGGCTACGCCCAGGATCGCCGGGCGTTCCTGAATATACCTGTAAAAATTACAAATAAGCAATAAATTGTGCTGGCAGCCTTGCCGGCTGTTGCGGCGCCGCGCGCCGTGCGTATAATGATTCGCTTTTGCCATCCTCCTAACTACCGTGCGTGCGCGCCCCGGTAGCGCACCCAGCTTTCCGCCATGATGCCTGCCCCTTCCGCCCTGACCATCGCCACGCGCACCTTGCTGTTGTGCGCCCTGGTCGTGCCGGCGTGGGCGCAGGAAGGCGCCGATGCCAGCGCGTCCGGCGTCACGCATGGCGACTTGTCCGCCGAACTGGCGCAGGGCGGCCAGCACAGCGTGCGCGGCGCCCTGTCGCGCGACCAGGGCGGCATGTCGCTCGATGTGGCCATCGACGGACTGCGCAACGGCAATTACCGCGATGGCAGCGTGTTTCACCAGCGCGGCTTCAACGGCGGCGCGGAATGGAAGCTGCGCCAGGGCCGCTTCGGTTTCAGCGCCGACCAGCTGAATCAGGACACCCGCTATCCGGCGCCCGAGGCGCCGTTCCTGGCCTTGCTGGCGGCCCGTCCGGAAGACCTGTACCGCTATGAAGTGCGGCGCGCCAGCGCCTTCGTGCAGCGCTATGTGGGCAGTTTCGAGCTGGGCGTGGAACTGTCGCAGCGGGAAAAGCGCGCCACGGCCCACTATGCGGGCGAGGACGGTAGCAGCGAATCGACATACAGCAGCCGCCGCCGGCAGCTGGCGCCGCGCCTGCGCCATTACGGCAAGGTGGGCGGCGTGGGCACGGATACGGAAGTGGGCCTGGACCTGATGCAGTGGCAGCGGCGCTCGGGCCGCGCGGGCGATGCACAGCGCCGCCAGTATTCGCGCGCGCTGCTGCTGCGCGAGGAGCTGGCCTTCGGCGGTGCGTATGCGCCGCGCCTGCTGCTGGGGCTGCGGCATGAACAGTTCCAGCTCGATCCGGCCGACATGCCCGCCGGTGGCAGCGACTGGGAAAACCAGAATGCCTGGGACGTGCAGGGTAGCCTGCAGCTGCGCCCGCAACTGAGCGTGTATGCCAAGGCCGCGCGCAGCTACCGCATCGACGACGATGGCTATACCCGCGCCGGCTACCGCCCGCTGGCGGGACAACTGCGGCGTGAAATGGAAGTGGGCGCCACCTTCGGCGACGCGGCGCGCAGCGCTTCCGTGCGCGTGTTCAGCGAGCGCCTGAGCAACCAGATCGTCTTCGACCAGAACCTGGGCCAGCTGGGCTTTGCGGGCAACCTCGATCCCTCGCGCCGCGACGGCGTCGCCATCGAAGCCAGCATGGCGCTGGCGCGCGACTGGCGCCTCGACGGGCAGTTGCGCCAGGTGCATGCGCGCTATGACGATTACGCCTACGATGGCCCGGACATCGCTCTCGTGCCCAAGACCCTGGCCAGCCTGCGCCTGTACTGGACGGGGCAGGCGGGCGCCAGTGCCGATGTGGGCGTGCAATGGCTGCGCGCCCTGCGCTATGGTCCCGATTTCGCCAACAGCTGCCTGGCGCAAGTGCCTGCCTTCGCCACCGTGGACGGGCGCTATGTGCGCAAGCTGGGCGCCTGGGAGCTGGAATTGGCTGGCAGCAACCTGGCCAACCGCCGCCATTACGGCGATGCGCCGGGCTGCCGCTCCAGCATTTACCTCAATGACGCGCGCCAGTTGCGCGTGTCGGCGCGCTACCATTTTTGAGGCAGGGGCGCGGCGGGGCTTAAATGCGGCTTAAGCGGGCGCAAACGGAGCGGATAAAAGCGCTTTTTTTCCGGCCGGGCGACATCGTCCGGCGCAAAAAGTGGTAATCTCGCCCCGTTCACGACCACTTATGATGAAGGATTATTATGCGTTTTCTGCGTTTCTTGCGTCCCCTGCTTGCCGCCGTCACCCTGGTGGCGGCCACCGGCGGCGCCATGGCGGCCGATACCGGCTTTACCACGCTCACGACGCCAGTGCGCACGGACACGGGCAAGAAGGTGGAAGTGGTCGAGTACTTCATGTATTCGTGCCCTCACTGCTACGTGCTCGATCCGCTGATGCACGACTGGGTCAAGAAGCAGGGCGACAAGATCGCCTTCCGCCGCGTCCACCTGGCCGCCACCGGCCCGAAAGACCCGCAGGCGCACGCCTATGCCACCCTTGAAGCGATGGGCCAGCTGGACCAGTTCCACGACAAGATCTTCCGCGCCATCCACGTCGAGCGCAACCGCCTGAACCGCGATGACGCCATCCTCGACCTGCTGGTCAAGAACGGCATCGACAAGGCGAAATACATGGACATGTTCAACTCGTTCGGCGTGCAGACCAAGCTGAAACGCAACGAGCAGTTGATCACCGCCAGCAAGATCGAGAGCGCGCCGACCATCGTCATCGATGGCCGCTTCGTGACGTCGCCGGCGCAGCTGTCGCGCCCGGGCCAGTCCGAGCCGCAAACCCAGGCCGCGACCCTGCGCGTGATGGACGAACTGGTGGCGCGCGTGCTGAAAGAGCGCGCACCGGCGCCAGCGAAGAAGTAAGCGGAGACGTCATGAAACAGCTGCCCTGGACCCTGTGCGTACTGGCCCTCGCCCTCGTGGCGTGGCTGGCGATTGCCATCGTCAACGTGGAAAACCAGCGCAATGCGCTGGCCAGCAAGGCTTGCGTGGACCCCGCGTTCAAGAACGAGGTCGATGCGAAATGCCTGGCGTCCGTGCAGTCGCGCGAACACTGGTGGCAGCACCTCACTTACGCCATGACGCATTTCCGAAATTGAATGTGTCAGTACGAAAAACCCGCCGCGCGCGGGTTTTTTTTCGTCCGCGTATGATGAAGCCACAACTATTCAGGAGGGACGATGAAGGAAGTGATCTTGATTACCGGCAGCAGCCGCGGCATCGGTGCGGCGACGGCACTGCTGGCGGCGCGCCAGGGCTATGCCGTGTGCATCAACTACGTGCGCGACGCGCAGGCGGCCGACGCGCTGTGCGCGCGCATCGTGGCCGGCGGGGGCGAGGCCATCGCCGTGCAGGCCGACGCCAGCGATGAAGCGGACGTGGCGCGACTGTTTGCGGAAGTCGATGCGCGCCTGGGGACGCTCACGGCGCTGGTCAACAATGTGGGCGTGCTGGAGCAGAAATGCCGGCTTGTCGACATGTCCGCGCAGCGCCTCGAACGCGTGCTGCGCACCAATGTGATCAGTTATTTCCTGTGCTGCCAGCAGGCCGTGCGGCGCATGTCGACGGCCCATGGCGGGCACGGCGGACGCATCGTGAACGTGTCGTCGGCGGCGGCCCGCCTCGGCTCTCCAGACGAATACATCGACTACGCGGCCTCGAAAGGCGCCGTCGATACCCTGACCCTTGGCCTGGCGAAGGAAGTGGCGGCCGAAGGCATCCGCGTCAACGGCGTGCGGCCCGGCATCATCTATACGGAGATCCATGCTTCGGGCGGCGAACCGGGACGGGTGGCGCGCCTGGCGCCCGGCGTGCCGATGCAGCGGGGCGGCCAGCCGGAAGAAATCGCCGACGCCATCCTGTACCTGCTGGGGCCGGGCGCCAGCTATGTGACGGGCAGCATCCTCGACGTGGCGGGCGGGCGCTGATCTTCAATTCCTGCAAGTAACTGATTCAAGCGCGGGGCCAATTATCAAGCGCGGCAAGCGGGTCCAGAATGACGGTGTGCCATGTGCACGCCGATCAACTCATTTGGAACTACTATGCCCGCTTTTGCCCCCGCCCTCCTTGCCCTGTCGCTGCTGGCCGCCGCGCCAGCCCATGCCGCCATGGATTTGCCCATGCCGGCCCACCTGTCTGGCGCGAAAGCCGATGCCACCGTGGCGCTGGCCGCGCGCCGCTACGCCGCGTTCTGGCAAAGCGGCGATCCGGCCCTGGCGCGGCTGGCGCTGGCTGACGATTTCACCGACCGTACCTTGCCCGCCGGCCGCCCGCAGGGCTTGGCCGGCCCGTTGCAGGCGTCGCAAGTATTCCACGCGGCCGTGCCGGATTTGAAAGTCGCCATCGAGGAGATGCTGGTGGCGGGCGACCGGGTCTCCTTGCGCTTGCATTTCACGGGCCGCTTCACGGGCGTCTTCCCCACGCCGCAGGGCGAGTTGCGCGGCCAGGGGCAAGCCATCGATTTCCATGCGTTTGATCTGTACCGGGTCAATGCGCAAGGGCGCATCAGCGACAACTGGCACCTGGAAGACAATCTGACCCTGCTGCGCCAGCTGGGCGTGCTGGCGCCGTGAGGATGGCTGGCTAGCCGTGCGCCGGCAGGGCGGCGAATTGCTGCAGCAGGAAGTCGACCAGCAGGGCCACGCGCGGCGGCTGGAAGCGGCTGCGCCGGTACAGCAGGTTCAGGGGGACGCTATCGGCAAAGTAATCGTCGAGCACCGTCTGCAAGCGCCCCGCGCGCAGGTCGTCGCCGATGTCGAGCAGGGATTTGTAGGCATAGCCATGGCCGGCCACGGCCCAGCGGCGGATGATTTCACCATCGTTGCTGTGCCAGTCCCCCTGCAGGCGCAAGCCGTGGCGCTTGCCGTTTTCGCGGTAGCGCCACTCCTGCGGCGCGCCGTCGCCGGCCGTGAGCACGAGGGTCGGCAGCGATGCCAGGTCGCGCGGCGCGGCCGGCACGCCGACCCTGGCGGCCAGCGTTGGCGCCACGCACACGACGCGGCGGCCCGGGTGCAGCAGGCGCGCCACCATGTCGCTGTCGGGCAGCTCGCCGTAGCGGATGGCCAGGTCGACGTCGTCCTGCACCAGGTTGGCCGTGGCGTCCGTCAGGGTCAGCGCATGGCGCACCTGCGGGTGCAGCGCGGCAAAGCGGTCGAGCATGGGCAGCAGCAACTGGCGGCCGATGTCGGATGGTGCCGAAATGCGCACCACGCCGCGCACGGCGCCGCCGCCCGCATGCAAGCCGTCTTCGGCCTGCGCCAGCAAGTCCAGCGCCTGTTCGCTGTAGTGGCGGTAGTGCAGGCCTTCTTCCGTCAGGCGCAGCTGGCGCGTGGTGCGCTCGAACAGGGTGGCGCCCAGCGCCGATTCCAGGCGCGCAATGGCGGCGCTGGCGGCGGCTGGTGACAGGCCGTGCTTGCGTCCGGCTGCGGAAAAGCTGCCCAGCGCCGCGGCGTCGAGGAACAGGGCGATTTCCGCCAGGCGCCCGGCACCGCCGCGTATCATGCCGGGTGCGCGGCCGCTGGTTTCGGCGCAGGCGCCGAATGGGGTGTCACCACCACGGTGCACGTGGTGCCGGCCACCAGCAATTGTCCCTTTGGCTGCTCGTCGATGTGGATGCGCACGGGCACGCGCTGCGCCAGGCGTACCCAGTTGAACGTGGGGTTGACGTCGGCCAGCAGTTCGCGGCCCGTGGCGGCGTCGCGGTCGGTGATGCCGCGCGCGATGCTCTCGATGTGGCCATGCAGGGTGCCGCCGCTCATCAGATTCATTTCCGCCTTGTCGTCCTGCGCCAGCATGCCCAGCTTGGTCTCTTCGAAGTAGCCGACGACGTAGTACGAGGCGCTGTCGATGACGGCCAGCTTGGCCGCGCCGACGGCGGCAAAATCGCCCTTGTGCACGTTCAGGTTCGTCACGTAGCCGCTGACGGGCGCGCGCACGGTGGTGCGCTCGAGGTTCAATTGCGCCAGTGCGCGGGCGGCCACGGCGGCCTGCACTTGCGACGTGGCCGAGGTGGCGGCGAACGCCGCGCTTTCGCGGCTTTCCGTCGAGATGATACTGGCGTCCAGGCCTGCGCGGCGCTGCGCTTCCTTGCCGCGGCGGCCCTGTTCCGTTTTTTGCGCGGCCAGCATGGCGTCGGCTTGCGCCAGCGCGCTCGCATAGCGCTCCTTGTCGACGACGAACAGGATATCTCCCTTTTGCACGACCTGGTTATCGCGCACCAGCACGTCCGTGACGGTGCCGGCCACGTCGGCGCTGATGTTGACGATGTCGGCCTTGATGCGGCCGTCGCGCGTCCACGGCGACTCCATGTAGCGGTCCCAGACGGTCTTGCCTATCCACAGGGCGGCTGCCAATAGCAGCACGGTGATTGCATAGCGGGTCAGTTTGCTTACCATGTCGGCAGCCTTTCCTTGATCGGGTTGAACAGTTTTTTTATTTGTAAAGCGATAGCGCCAGCGCGCCGAAGATGGCGATGAAGATGCACAGCCGCGCCAGCGACGGGTGCCACACCATGCGGTACACGCCCAGCCAGCCCAGCACGCGATCGAGCAGGGTTTGCAGGGCTATGCTGAGGAGGAACAGGGGCAGCAGGGTAGGAATCAGAATTCCGAACAGGGCGAATTCACGGGGCATGGTGGTCTCCGGCGCCTGGCGCCATGTGGTCGAGTAAGGAGGTATAGATCGAGTGCAGGTCGGCCAGCGCCGTCTGCAGGCGCGCGCTGCGCTCGCCGGTCGCATCGGCTTCCGTCTGGGCCGTGCGCACCACGGCGCCCGCCTGCAGGGTGGCGGCCAGCGCCGCCTGCAGTGCCGTATCGCTGCGCGTGCGCAGCCAGCTGGCGATGTGGTCCACGCACTGTTGCAGCGCGTGGCGCGTGGCGCCTGGCCTGGCCGTCGCGATCAGTTCACGCAGTTCGAACACGGAGTGGCCGATTTCCAGCAGGGTCAAGGCCTGGCGCACGACGGCGCGCGTGGCTTCGCCCGGCGCCGGGCCGGCCGCCGCATTGAGCTGGCTGAGCAGGTCGCGCACGCGGTTGTCGAACCGGTGTTTGACACGGCGCGCCGGGGCCGTGCACGCATGCAGCGCTTCGCGCCACAGGGCACGGCCGATATGATCCTTGTGGCCCATCGTGTGCTCGGGCAGCAGGACGGCAAACACGAGGGCGGCCAGCATCAGGCCCACGATCAGCGCCATGCCCGTGTTGAGGAAAGCCGCGCCATCGACGTGCATCACATTCGTCGGTGCCATCTGCGTGATGAAGGTCGACACGCCCAGGCCCACGCCCAGCTTGGCCGGATTCGTCATCAGGTACAGGCCGACGGCGAGGAACGGCGCAAAACTGAGCACCAGCATGGTGAAGCCGTCGCCGTGCACCAGCACGAAATACACGCAGACGAGCGACAGCGGCATGGCAATCAAAAAGCCCGCCAGTACCTGGCGGATCATCATGATGGGGCGCGGCGAGGATGAGGCCAGCGCGCAGAACACGGCCGCCATCAGCATCGCCGTGCTGGCGTAGGGCCAGGCGAGGAAGTAGGCGCCCAGCGCCAGCAGGGCCAGGCTGATGCCGGCGCGCGCGCCGCTGGCGAGCACCAGTGCGGGCGGCGTCTTCGGCGCATACGCCTGCGGCGTGCTCACGTCCAGCGGCGTGTCGTGCACGAGGCTGAAATACACTTCGTGAAAGCGGCTCATGTCGCGCGCGAAGCGCTCGAGCAGCTCGCACACGGTGTCGAAGTCGATGCGCTGCGCATGCGCGATGGCCGCGCCATCGATGTCCGCGCGCGCCTGGCCCAGCGCCGTTTGCAGATGCCGCTGCATGGTGTCGAGCGAGTCTTGTGACGGCGTCGCTTGCAGCGCCTCGGCGACGATGGCGTACAAAGGCGCACAGGCCTGCATGACCTGCGTCTCGCCATCGCGCTGCAGGCGGTCGAACAGGCGGTGGAAAGTATAGAAGGTGGTCAGCGCCGTCATGAAGGTGGCGTTGAAGGCGTGCAGCTTGCGGTTTTGCGCGCGCACGTGACTGACCTTGCTGGTGACTTCGAACAGGGCGGCCGAACGGCCCAGCTCCAGCGCCGCCACGTCGGCGGCAAACTGCAGATGCGTCAGTTCCACCTGCGCCGGCGTGAGCTTTTGCTGCAGCACGTCCTGGCAAAAGGTAAGGAATTTGCCGTAGCGCGCCTGCACCGTGCGCATCACCTGCGTGCCCTGGTGGCGCGGCAGCAGCACGCTGGAGACGGCTGCCGAGCAGATGATGCCCAGGCTCACTTCAGCCACGCGCGTGACGGCCAGCGAGAAGACCTGCATCGGCTGCTCGATGGCGGGCAGCACGATCATGCAAGCCGTGTAGCCGGCCAGTACGTACACATACGACTGGGCATTGCGGTGCAGGGCCGAGCCGCTCGTGCACAGGCCCACCCACAGGGCCAGGCCGGCGAACAGCAGCACGGGCTGCTGCGGGAACAGGCCGATCAGGGTCAGCGCGGCCGTGCAGCCGAGCAGGGTGCCGCACAGGCGGTAAAAGCTTTTTTCCAGCACCATGCCGCTGCTGGGCAGGGCCAGGATGATGGTGGTGGTCATTGCCGTGCTCGGCGAATCGAGGCCCAGGCGGTAGGCCAGCCACAGGGCGCAGAATGCGGCGATGAGGGTCTTGCCGACGTAGATCCAGCGTTCGCCTTCCGTCGCGCGCCAGTCCTGCAGCGCCAGCGCCAGCCAGCGGGCCGCCCGGGTCAGGGGGCCGTCTATAGGTGTTGTTGCTGTGGCTGGCGTCATCGATAGGCTATCAGTTCTGGTTGTTGAGATTGTTCAAATTGCGCAGCTGGCGCATGTACAGCTTGTCGAGCACTTGCAGCTCTTCTTCCGTGAATCCTTCGTACAGGGCCGATGTTTCCTGGTACACGTCGGGCAGCGCCGTTTCGATCAGCGCGCGGCCCTTGTCGGTCAGCGAGATCATCACCGAGCGGCGGTCGCCGGGACGCGTGCCCCGATGGATCAGGCCGCGCGTTTCCAGGTCGTTGCACACGCGCGTCAGGTTGGCCGGCTTTTCATGGCAGGCCATGCCCAGGGTGCAGGCGTTCGACGTTTCGTCGTCCGTGCCGTACAGCACGGCCAGCACCATGTAGCTGGCATCGACCAGGTCGTGCTTTTTCAGCGCGGCATTGGTCAGGTCCTTCATGCCTTTTTGAATGTGGTACGTCATGCGCAATAAACGCATCAGTTCCATGGGGAAGCCTGGCATGCGCGTGCGGATGTTTTGCAGCCGCTTGGCGGTGGCGTCAAAAGCGGTCATGTCATATTCCTTCATGTGTGAATAAAGTTCCGATTGTATCTTGTTGAGCTAGGGCAATGCCAGGATTGCAAGCTTATATGCCGCCTCCCAGTGCATTCATCAAGGAAACGTAGAGATCAAGCTCGCGCGCCCCATTTTGCGCCTGCTGCTGTTCTTCCGCCAGCAGCGCCACTTGCGTGTTGAGCATGGCGATGGCGTCGCTCATGCCCGCCTTGTACGCCTTTTCCGCCAGGTCGCGCGCGCGCTGCGCCGTGGCCAGCGCCTGCGCGGTCAACTGGTGCTGTCTGGCCAGCGATTGCGCCTTGGTGACGGCGTTGGCCACGTCCGACATGGCGTTGATGACGGTGGCGTTGTACTGCTCGACGGCGCCGTCGTACACGGCTGTCTGGCTGCCCAGCTGGGCGCGCAGACGGGCGCCGGCAAAGATGGGCAGGCTGAGAGCGGGCGAAGCGCCGCGGATCTGCGAGTTGGCATCAAGAAAATGGCTGAAGCCGAAGGCCTGGAAGCCGGCAAAGGCCACCAGGTTGACGTTCGGGTAGAACTCGGCCTTGGCCGCGTCGATGCGCTGCGCCGCCGCTTCCACCCGCCAGCGCTGGGCGGCGATGTCGGGACGGCGGCCGATCAGGTCGGCCGGCAGGGCGGCGGGAATGGCCAGCGGCTGGTCCAGGCGCAGCACGGGGCGCGTGAACGCCGCGCCCGCTGCCGGGCCCTTGCCCGCCAGGGCCGCCAGCTGGTTACGCAGCAGCGCCAGCGATTCGGCCGACTGTTCCAGCTGGCGGCGTCCGGCCGGCAAAGTGGTTTCGATCTGCGCCACGTCGATGTCCGTGCCGATGCCGGCCGCCTTGCGCTGGCGCGTGATGTCGAGAATGCGGGCGCGCTGCGCCAGGCTGCGTTCGATCACGTCCTGCAGCTGGAATTCGTACGACAACTGGATGTAGGTGCGCACCAGCGCCGTTTCCAGTGCCAGGCGGGCCATCTGCGATTCGGCCGACGCCATCTGCACGTCGCCCAGAGCGGCGGACAGGGCGGCGTGGTTGCGGCCCCACAGGTCCAGGTCGTACGAAGCCGTGACGGTGGCCTGGTTGCGCCACGCGTAATTGCCGGCCAGCGGCGCCGGCGTGCTGCCGTGCTGCGAATACAGTTCGCGGTTGATGGAGACATTCGCGTCGGCCTGCGGGCGGGTCTTGTCCTCAAACGCACCGGCCAGCGCCTCGGCCTGGCGCACGCGCGCCTGGGCGCCGCGCAGGGTGGGGCTGTCGGCCAGGGCCTGGTCCATCAAGCGGTTCAATTGGGGGTCGTGCAAGTCTTGCCACCATTGCGTGCGCGGCCAGGCGATCGCTGCGCTGGCGGCGGCATCCATGGCCTGGCTCGCCTGCAGCTTGTTGGCGTCGAGCATGGCCGATTGCGGCGCGATATGGCCCATGTCGGCGCAAGCGCTCAAGGCAAGGATCAGGCTGACGGCAAGCAAACGGCGGTGCAGGGACATGCAGAAACTCCGGAAGAAGGTGTTGGGGTGATGCTGACAGCTCGCCGCGGTGAGCGCCGGGAGTGGCCCGGGTGCTGCGCCGCAACTGAGGTGTGTTACTGACTTACTGAAACCGGTTGACTGGTTTCTTATTGCACGACGTGTTTTGCCGTTTGCGCGACGTCAAAGTCCGCTTCCGTTTGCGGGATCAGACCAGCCTTGCGGGCGGCGTAGAACTCGGCCATGACTTGCTCGCGCGTCACCTGGCTGGCGGCGGTGGCTGGCGTTTTCGGGTAGTCGACTTCGCTGGTGGCGATTTCGCCGGCGTTGCGGGCACGGACGTATTCGGCCGTGACTTGCTCGCGCGACAATTGCTGGCCCGTGGTGGCAGGCGCGGCGCTTTGGGCGAAAGCCGAGGTGGCGGCGATGATGGCAAACAATGCTGCGATGAGGGATTTGGCTTGCATGATAAGACTCCAAAATGTGCGTGATGGCTGGGTGGATGGGCCGGATCGCCACGTACCGGTCGGTTCGGCGGCATGGCGCTGGTGGGCGCCGTGCCGCCGATGAAGCAGTTTCTGGATGAGAAGATGCTTACTTGAATTAACTATAGCAATGAATAGTACATTTGTGAAGTAATTTATGAAAATAGTTGTGCGCCGCCGCATTTCCCCGTGGGAAGTGCCGTGCAGGCGTGCGCCGCTGGCCGGGCCAGGGGAGTAAGCTGGTTTTTTTGTTAACGGGAGGCCGCCATGAGCAGCAGTTCACTCGATCCGGACAATTTGCCCGTCATCCCCGACCGCGTCCTGGGCAGCGGCCATGGCAAGGGGGCGCTGGGCCCCAGCGACAGTTCCGACAGCGGCAGCGACATGCAGGGCGTGCCGGGCCAGGACCCGGAAGAGCTCGATAGCGACAGCGATGCTGCCGGCACGGGCGAGCGGGCCGGCGTGGAGCCGCAGAATACGGCGCCCGATGGCGGCGATATCGACGTCGACCATGTGGAGAGCCTGGCGCCCGTGCGGCCTGCAGAGGAGGGCGATGCCGAGTCCGACGCTCCCCGGGCTCCCGCGCCGCGCCCTTGATGCCAGTGGCCGGCCGCAAATTGCCGCCGCTGTGGCGCCATCAGCGTAAAATGGCGGCAAGGCGGCGTGTGCGCCGCCATGGCCAGCCGGCCGGCACAGGATAGGATGTCAGAGGATGCAAACGCAGATGTCGGAAGAGAAAGAAAAAGACTTGATGTCGATGTACCGCGAGACGCGGCCACGCGAGTTTTTTGGCGAAAAAAGTAATACCAACCACCTGGCCTGGAGTTTGCTGGTGGTCTTGCTGGCGCTGGCGTTCTGGCTCGTCGTGGCCCTGGCGGCGGCGGAAAACCAGCGCTATGCACTGGAAACGAAGGCGTGCCAGGATCACGTGTTTCCTACGGAAATCGACACGTCTTGCCTGAAACAGGTCAAGTCGCGCGATCACTGGTGGCAGCACGTGGGCCATGCGCTGGTGCGGCTGGGCGCCTGACCCTGGCGCAAGCTGGCTGAACGATCTAGCTGAACGATCTGGCTGAACCTGGCGGCGGCGAGGGCCGCTGCGGTGATGGAGCGATAGTGCGGGAGGCGTCATGCCACGCGATCACTCGCGCGAGCAGCCGCAATGGCTGCTCGCGCGCCACAGTGCCTTGACGGCGCGCCAGTTGCTGCGCGCCTATGGCTTGCTATGCCTGTTTTCCCTCGTCATTGCCGCCGCCTTTGCGTTGCGCGGCCTCTGGTACATTCCCGTTTTTTCCTTCGCCGAATTGATCCTGGTGGCCGCCGCCCTGCTGCATTACCTGCGCCATGCGCGCGACTATGAACACATCGTCCTGCGCGACGGCGAGCTGATCATTGAACAGGTCAGCGGCGGGCGTTGCCGGCGCCACCACTTTTCCCCGTGGCGCACGCGCATCGCCGTGCCGCAATGGCCGCGCCAATTGATACACATCAACGATATCTGTGATGCTACCCGGCACGTGGCGGTGGGTGTCTTCGCCACGCCCGAACGGCGCCGGCAAGTGGCGCAGGAACTGGGCGCGTTGCTGCCGCCCTATTTGGGCCCGTAAAACTGGAAAGTCTGTACCACCAGCAAGGTAGTAGGGAAGCCCGTGATGGTCTTGAATTCCTTCACGCCCGTGATCTTGTAGGCGCCGGCCTGGAACTCTTCCCCTTCCGCCCAGCTGTGATCCTTCATGGCAAACTGCAGCAGGCGCTTGTCGTTATAGCGGTAGCTGAAGATGGTGTAGGCGCCGACGCGGCTGGTGACGACGAAATTTTCATCCTGCGCGTCGGCGATGAGCAGGATGCCCGGATAGCGCCCGATGCCCGCTTCCTCATTCTGGATTCTCAGGATCACGTCGGTAAAACTGCATTCGGCGTCGCGGATCTTGTCGCGCTTCGTGGCGATTTTCATCACCTCGTCGTAGCTCTTGTTATGCACGATAGACCATTGCGGCGAGTCGCAATAATTGGCCGCGTGGACGCTGGCCGCGCAGGACAGCAGCAGGCAAGCGGTGATGGCGGTGATGGCGGGGATGGCGTGCATGGAACCTCGTGGTGGATGTTGGGCGGCGGCGGCAGTCTACCTGCCCGCTGCCGCCGCCACAAGCGCAGGACGGGGAATCAGGTAGCCCGCGACGGGCCTTCCCACAGATTGATGTGGCCTTCGCGCGCCTGCACGTCGATGGCGGCCAGCTCATCGGCAGTGAACGACAGTTGCTGCAGCGCGGCCACGTTTTCGCGGATTTGCGCGCTGCTGCTCGCGCCGATCAGGGTCGAGGTGACGCGGGGATCGCGCAGCACCCAGGCCAGCGCCATCTGCGCCAGGGTTTGCCCCCGCTGCGCGGCGATCTGGTTCAGCGCGCGCACGCGGGCCAGATTTTCCGCGCTCAGGTGCTGTTGCGTCAGCGAGCCGCCGCCGGGCCGGTTGACGCGCGCATCCTGCGGCACGCCATCGAGGTACTTGTCGCTGAGCAGCCCCTGCGCCAGCGCCGTGAACGTGATGCAACCGATGCCTTCCTGCTGCAGGGTGTCGAGCAAGCCGTCTTCCTCGATCCAGCGGTTGAGCATGTTGTAGGCCGGCTGGTGGATCAGACACGGCACTTTCCATTCCTTCAGCAGGGCGGCCGCCTCGGCCGTCTTTTGCGGAGAATACGACGACAGGCCCACGTACAGCGCCTTGCCCTGTTGCACGGCGGTGGCCAGCGCGCCCATGGTTTCTTCCAGCGGCGTGTCGGCGTCGTAACGGTGCGAGTAAAAGATGTCGACATAGTCGAGGCCCAGGCGACGCAAGCTCTGGTCCAGGCTGGCCAGCACATATTTGCGCGAACCGCCGCCCTGGCCGTACGGCCCCGGCCACATGTCCCAGCCCGCCTTGGTGGAAATGATCAGCTCATCGCGGTAGGGCAGAAAATCGTCGCGCAGCAGCTTGCCGAAATTGCTTTCCGCGCTGCCATACGGCGGGCCGTAGTTATTGGCCAGGTCGAAATGCGTGATGCCCAGGTCAAACGCGGTGCGCAGCATGTCGCGCTGCGATGCCAGATTGTTGCTGTCGCCAAAGTTATGCCACAGTCCCAGCGACAGCAGCGGCAGTTTCAGCCCGCTGCGCCCGCAAGTGCGGTATTGCATGCTGTCGTAGCGGTTCTCGGCGGCGTGGTAGGTCATGGCATCTCCTGGTTGAATGAAGCGCTTATTTTCGCGCAAAATCAAGGTCCGTGTGCGTGCGCCGTACGCGCGGCCGCACGCGCCTTACAATGGGCGATCAGGAGTCTCGCAAGGAGCGGTCATGGAAATTGAATTGAAATTGTTGCTGGCGCAGCAAGATGTACCGCGTTTGCGCGCGCACCCGCTGCTGGCGCAAACCACGCAAGGTGAGCCGCAACTGCTGCGGATGCACGATATCTATGTCGACACACCCGATCTGCAGCTGTGCCGCCACCAGGCGGGCTTGCGCGTGCGCCAGGTGGACGGGCGCTGGGTGCAAACCCTGAAGGCGGGCGGTAGCGTGAGCGGCGGTTTGCACAGCCGCCACGAATGGGAAGGCGAGGTGCCGGGGCCGCAGCCGGACCTGGCCGCGCTCGATGCGGCCATCGGCCGCAAGCAGCCCATCCGCGCGCTGCTGCGCCAGGACGCCATCCGCGACGCCTTGCAGCCCGTGTTCAGTACGCGCATGGAGCGCACCGTATGGCAGTTGCGCACGCCGCAGGGCGACCAGATCGAATGCGTGCTGGACCAGGGTGTCATTGAAAGCGGCGGGGATGGTACCGCGCGCAGCGTACCCGTCAGCGAGATCGAACTGGAATTGAAGCAGGGGCAGGCGTCCAGCCTGTTCGACGTGGCGCTGGCCCTGCTGCAGGACGTGCCGCTGCAGCTGGGCCACATGAGCAAGGCGGAGCGCGGTTACCGGCTCGCGGCGTCACAGCCTCTGCAGGCGGTCAAGGCGCAGCCCCTGGCGCTGGACGCGGCCATGTCCGTGGAACAGGTATTCCTGGCCATCGCCAGCAATTGCCTCGAACAAGTGAGCGGCAACCAGGATGGCGTGGCGGGGGGCGAGGACGTGGAAAGCGTGCACCAGATGCGCGTGGGCCTGCGCCGTTTGCGCTCGGCGCTGGGCATGTTCAAGTCCCTGCTGGCGCTGCCCGATGCCTTGAAGGGCGAACTCGAGTGGCTGGGCGGCGCGCTGGGCGAGGCGCGCGACTGGGATGTGTTGGCTGACAATACCCTGGCACAGCTGGACGGTGTAGCGGCCACGGATGCGGCGGCGCTGGCGGAGGCGGCCCACGCGCAGGCGCGCCTCAAGCACGAACTGGCGGCCCAGGCCGTCACCTCGGCGCGCTACACGGCCTGCATGCTGGGCTTGCAGCGCTGGCTGCAGGCGCGCGCCTGGCGCGACAGTTGTGCCGTGCGCCAGTTGCGGCGCCTGGATGCGCGCGTTTCGCCATTTGCCCGCGCGACCTTGCGCAAGGACCAGCGCCGCCTGATAAAGCGCGGCAAGCGTTTGCTGCATGCCACGCCGCAGCAGCGCCACCGGGTGCGCATCGCGGCCAAGAAGACGCGCTACGCGACGGAATTTTTTGCCTCGCTGTTTGCGGGCAGGGCCGTGAAACCGTACGTGGGGCGGCTGTCGGCCTTGCAGGATGAACTGGGCTGGCTCAACGACGTGCAGGTGGCCGACCGGCTGCTGCAGGAATTGCCCGAAGTTCCGGCTGGCCAGGCCGACCAGTCGGCCCAGGATCGGTTGCGGCTGCATGCGGCCTTCGTGCGCGGCTATCTGGCGGCGCGCGCGCAGGCGCAGGGCAGCGATGGCCGCATGCACAAGGCCTGGCGGCGCTTCAAGGCGGTCCGCTTGCCGGCCTGAGCCGCGGCTAGGTCAGCGGACGTTGCAACTGGCGCTCGAGGATAGCCAGCGGCGACTTGTGCGGGGCCGCCATGGCGTGCACGGGCAGCAGCCAGGTTTGTTCCAGCGCATGCTGTCCCCGCAGGGCAGCGTGCGATACCGTGTCGCTGAAGACGATCCACGTCTGGCCCGGCGCGAACGCATGCGTGTGCTGTTCCACCTGCGCCTGGTAGTCGAGGTCGGCCTTCATGGCGTCGTGCAGCTGCAGCATGTAGTGGTCGTAGGCCGTGCGCCGCGACTTGGTGATGCGCAGCCATTGCAGCAGGCTCGCCAGCACCGGTTGCGGACGTTTCGCGACGGGCAGGAAATGCTGCGCCACCTGCTCGAATGGCGCGCCCAGTTTCCACACGCGGGGGGCGTCGCGCGGATGGATGTTGGTGAAGACGCGCAGGATGCGCCGGCCCTGCGTGGGCGAGGAGGGAAAGCTGTCGACATGCAGGCGCGTATCGTCCTTGCGCCACGAGGTCACCCTGCCGGCAATTTCTACGGGCCGAAAGCTGCCCTTGCCTTGCTGCAGGTGGGCCGAATAGGCAGGCAGCAAGCCGGCCAGCAGGCGCTGCGTGTGCCGCGCATAGCGCTGCATCAGCGCGGCCAGCAGGGTCGCATCGTAGGCGTCGCCGTGGCCGCGCACGCCGCGCGCCGGTTCCCAGCTGATGTTCTTGGCGCTGCCGGCGCTACCCACCGCGCCGTTCAGCAGCGCATGCTCTTCCTGTCGCAGGGGAAAGCCCAGCGCGGGCAGCAGCAGCACCTGCCCGTCTTCGAGTGCCTGCTGCGCCGCCGCCTGCTGCGCGGTGCTGCCGCTGGCGTCCCACCGGTCCAGGGAAATATCGATGAGTTTGTTCATGGCACAAACGGGTAAGACATCGGAGCGGCCAGTATGGGCGCTTGCCGCCCGCTCCCGTTTGCGCTGGCGCAGATTCAGTTCACGGTGCGGCGCGATCGCGGTCCACATAAAGCCAGCCCGGCGGCCAGCGCGCCCTCAGTAAGCGAGGCGGCCCGGCACGCTCACTTCGATCTGCGTGCCGGCGCCGGGCCGGCTGTCGATGCGCAGGCTGGCCGCGATGCCGGCGGCGCGCTCGCGCATGCCGACCAGGCCCCAGTGGCCGGGCCGCTGGCCCGCCTGTGCGACGGCGTCATCGAGGCCACAGCCGTCGTCGCGCACGCGCAGGGTGAATGCCTGCTCCGCATAGTCGAGTTCCAGCACGATGTTGGCCGCCTCGGCATAGCGCGAGGCGTTGAACAGCGCTTCGCGCGCGATCGCATAGACCTCGTCATGCACGCGCGGCTGCAGGCGCCGGCAGGTGCCGCTCACATGCACGGTGAACGCGTGCGCGCGGTGCTCGGCCAGGCCCTTGCCGAATTGCTGCAGCGCCAGACGCAGTTCGTCCGGTTCGGCCGAGGCGCGCAAGTCCATGATCTGGTCGCGTCCTTCGATCAGCAGCTGGTCGGCCAGGTTGAGGGTGCCGTCGAGGCGCGCCCGTTCGCGCGTGCCCTTGGGCAGCATGTCCGCATGCGCATGGAACGACAGGATCAGGCCCTGCACGCTTTGCAGCAGGGTGTCGTGCAGCGAACGGGCGATGCGCGAGCGTTCGGCCAGGCGCTCCTGCAAGCGTTCCTGCAGCCGCTCCTGCATGTTGCGCGTCAGGTGGCGGATGCGCAGCACATAGCCGCCATACAGCAGCAGCGCGGCGCCCAGCGCCAGCAGCACGATGAACCACGGCGTTTGCACGAAGGCGGGCGCGATGACGATGTCTAGCCCCGCTCCTTGCGTGTTCCACACGCCGTCTTCGTTGGCGGCCGTGACCTCGAAGCGGTAGCTGCCGGGTGCGAGGTTGGTGTAGTAGGCTTCGCGGCGTCCCACGGCCTCTTGCCAGCCGGCGTCCACGCCCGTCAGCTTGTAGCGCAGGCGCACGCGTTCCGGCATCGACAGGCTCAGGGCCGTGAAGCCGATCTGCAGGGTCTTGCTGCCTTGCGGCAGGTGCTGCGGCTTGCCATCGTCCAGTGCGTAACGCACGCCATTGGCCAGCAAGCTGTGGATCTGCACGGGCGGCGCCAGGGCGTTGCGGCGGATATGCCGCGGGTCGAGCATGCCGATGGTGGCCGAGGTGGAAAACCACAGCTGGCCATCGGGCGCATGGATCAGCGACGGCACGGGGCGCAGCTGCGAGGCATGGCCCTGCAAGCCGTCGAGCGCGTCGAAGCGTTCCGAGGTGACGGCGCTGCCATCGCGCATCCACGCGGCCAGGCTGGCGGCGCCGATATGGGCTATGCCGTCCGCGCCATGCAGCCACAGGTCGCCGTCCGGCAGGCGCACGATGCCCGACACGCCACGAAACACCGCGCCGCGCGCGCCGCGCAAGGTGTGGAAGCGGCCGGCGCGGTACAGGGCCACGCCGTTTTCGCCGCCGGCCCACATCGCGTCGCCATCGCGGTACAGCTGCAGCACGGTGCCCACTTGCAGACCCTCGGCGGCGCCAAGCCGCCTGACGGCGCCCGCGCGCTGGCCGTCGGCCACCAGGCTGATGGTATTGTCGGCATGGCCCAGCCAGACGGTGCCGGCGCCATCCATCGCCATGGCCGTCGTCAGTACCGTCGGCAAGCCCGAGAGGCCTCCGTTCGCGTTCCATTTTCCTTCGTTCAGGCGAAACAGGCCGCCGCCGGAAAACGAGGCCCACAGGGCGCCCGAGCGGTCTTGCTGCAGCGCCTGCGGATCGAGTCCCTGCACGGGCGTCGCCACGCGCGTCATGGCGCCGTTGCGCGCGCGGTGGTGGAGTTCCTGCTCGTTGCCCAGCCACAGCGTGCCGTCGGGCGCCCAGTGGCTGGCCGCCAGCGCCCCTTTCAGGATCACTTTTTTCATCCCGTCGGCCGTAAAGCTGCGCACGTCGCTGACGTAGTCGCCGATCCACACGTCGCCGTCGGGCCCTGGCAGCATGCCGGGATGGTCGAAGGGCACGGCAACGGTCAGGGTCTTCAGGCGGTTCGGCCGCAGGCGGTCCAGGCCCGTCGAGGTACCGAACCACAGATTGCCTTCGCGGTCCTGGAACGAGGTTTGCGGCAATGGGCCGCTGATGCCGTTCTGGCGCGTCAGGCGCTGGGCCGGCAGGCTGGGGCCGGAAGGGTCGAACTTGCGTTCGATGCCGTCGGGCTGCATCAGCCACATGGTGCCGGCGCGGTCGAAGCGGATGCTGTTGCCTCTGGCGTCTGGCCGGATGGGCGCATTGGGGCGCGGCGCGCTGGTGCGCACGCGGTAGTAATTGCTTTGCGCATCGACGGCCCAGATGGCGCCGTCGGGCGCTTCATCCATGCCGGTGAGGATGGTGCGCGGCCAGGCATGGGAAAAGCGCGTCTCGCCCGGCCTGCGGAAGTAGGCGCCATGCATGGTGCCCATCCACTGCGTGCCGTCGCGCGCGAACAGGATCTGGTACACGCGCTTGTCAGGCAGGCCCACGTTGGCCGCTTGCGCAACGAAGCGGTCCGCACCGGGCGCCAGGCGCGCCGCGCCATCGCGCGTGCCGACCCAGATGGCGCCGTCGGGCGCTACCTCGATATGGAACACGGCGCCCGGCGGCAAGCCGTCCGCCTCGCGGTAGGTGCGTGTGCCATCCTTGCGAAAGACGCTGACGCCGCCGAGGCGGTAACCGACCCACACGGCGCCGTCCGCCGGCGTGGCCAGGCCCAGCACATTGCTCGACGGCAGGCGGTGGCCGTACACGCTGTCGACCCTGTCGAAGCGCACGCCATCGTAGCGGTACAAGCCGGTGGCCGTGGCGATCCACAGCCAGCCATCCTTGCCCTGGGCGAATTTCAGCACATCGACGGGCGCGCCTTGCAGGGCGCCCCAGGCATTGTGCGTGTAGTCGGACAGCAGGGGCGATGGGGCGGCCGCGCACGCGTGCAGGTGGCACGCCAGCAGGGGCAAGATCAACAGGCGGCGCAGCAGGCGGGCGGACATCGTGGCAGACGGAGATAGCGGTGGCGGGGCAGTGATTGTAGCGCAGCGCCGTGCCTTTCAGCAGGCAAAAAAAAGCCTGCGCGGGGTGGCGCAGGCTTCTTTTCGCCCTACGTTGACAAGGTTCCGCGCTTACGCGAAGTTCTTGGCAACGAAGTCCCAGTTGACCAGGCCCCAGAACGTTTCCACGTACTTGGCGCGCAGGTTGCGGT